>VFQP010000502.1_pt1 | contig 73710 bp, 116 predicted proteins | sample 3512351 | NCBI WGS metagenome assembly VFQP01 (sample SAMN10412372, study PRJNA504923) | tailings metagenome | isolation source: Relicate 1 Philex TSF1 revegetated site | place: Philippines: Tuba, Benguet | collected 2017-08-29
CCCCCTCAACCCCCCCCCCCCCCCCCCCCGCAAGGTCATGCGCAAATTGGCAGGGGCAAAGGACAAGCTAGGTCTCCGTGTACATGGTCTCATCATAGGAAGCCCTGAACAGAAAAAAGCCGACCCTGCGGTATTACGCTCCTTATGCTCCCATACCCTCCCCAATGGAAAAAACGAAGTTCTCGTGTCGGAATTTTCCGACTGGGGGTCGGTCAACGCAGATGAGGAACTCAAGTTTGACTGGGATGACGTGGCAGGGAACAGTGCACGCAGGGAGGCTGGGTTGCGGCTGGAAAAGCTGCGACAAGAGGAGATTAAGCGGTTGAGGTTGGAGCAAAAAGTGGCCAGCAAGGCAGCGGCTATGCTGGGGGAGCGGCCCAAACCAACGGTGCCCAAGTGCAAGCATGGTCGTGATGCAGAGGATGGCGAGTGAGAAAAGGATGAAGAGTGAGGTGGACCCAAAACACAACGGGCGATGGGGGAAACATTGTGTGCACATGTTTCACTTTGGGGGTTTACTCATGGGAACATGGGTCATGCAGTTGTGCAGTTGTGCAACGTGCAATGTTTACAGCAACAGTGCTTGTTTTTGACACAGACAACAATGGCAACAACAGTTTTGGCAACTTTTATGTTTTGACTGAATACAACGTACAATGGCAACTTGCATGTACACCAAAACGATGCGCTCCTGCGTCTCTCCCTCTCTCTCGTCCGCACCCACGTCCCCACCCCTTTCTCTCCCTGCTCATGGCTGCTTGTGCCTCACCCTTGCTGCCCTCACCACCCTTACTGCACCTCATCACCCCTCCTGTACCTCAAGCACATTGAATTCAGTGCCACTGGCCCGAATACGCTCCAGCAACAACTTCCCCCCAGCACTGGCAGGTGTGAGCACCCCACCCTGGAGCACATCACTGCGGGTAGACAACTCCTTTGACTGCAGTGCAAGGCACAGACCAGTTTCCAATATCCAGCGAGCAGTCACCTGTGTTTGTCATGAAAATAGGGGGGGGGGAGCATGAAAGGAGAGGGGGATATTATGCCATGGAAACTGATGAATGTCCATGAAAAATGACAGCCGGCACATGTCGGCATTGTACCCCATACCATGCACACCCACACTCCAATCATTATCCATTATCAATATTCCTTCCAGTCACACGCACACTCACACCCACACCCTCCTCTCCCATCCCCCCCCCCAACTATTAGGTGGTTGTACATACCCAATATCCAGGGTCCCCTTCACCCTTGACCTCTGCTGTGACCACAGTTGGCAGCCCCCCCTCTGCTTCCTCACTCTTCGCAGTCAACACCAGCCGATACCGGCCCCCCAACATCTGCTTCCTGGAGGGGCCCTCCCCCTGCTTTGGCACCAGTTTTTTCACAAGGGGCTGCAGCAACTTGGAGCTGAGTATGATTTGGGCAGCAGCAATGGCAACGGTGGTGAGGGAAGCTGTGAGGAAGCTGGGCATGGCCATGCGCTCTGTGTAACTAAAATTCGAACCTGCGTGTGTGTTTTGTGTGTGTGTGTGTTGTGTGTGTGTGCCAAAGGAGAGGGGGGAAGGGTGAAGGAGGGGGAGGGTGCAGGAGGGTAGGAGCAAGCAGTGACAAGGGGAAATGTGGTGGGTTTAAATGGTCAACAGCAATTGGTCAACAACAATGGTCAACAACAATGGTCAATGGTCAACAGCAAGTGGTCAGCAGATGCATGCATACCATAACAACGGCCCAGCAGTGCCCAGCTGCGTCGCACAATACGTGCATTACATACGCTCTGTGTGTGTGTGTGGTAGGTTAAGGTGCGTGTGACAACATACTTGGTGCTGTTGCATATGCACGCAGAACACACACAAGCAAAACACACACAAGCAAAACACACACAAGCAAAACGCACACAAATAATTCACACCCACCCACCCACCATGATTGATAGTGTTGTCCACTTCTTGACAGTCGCAGCATAGCGCAGCATGAGTGTATCAGGTGTGTCAGGCCCGCCACTGTGTGCATGAGAGGTGGTGTGGATGTGTGTACATGCATGTGAATGACAGGTGGGTGTGTATACAAGGTGGGGTGTATACACCCACTGTACACAAACAAGAAGCCCACTGTATACACCCACCCAAACACCCACTATATAACCACACCGTTCATCAGGTGGGCTGTTGATGTAGTAGGGTTGTTGAACAGCCAAAGCTGTCTCCCGGGGCATGGTAGCCAGCAGCATCCCGGATGCAATAGTACCACCACTGATGCCACCCATGCTTTTCATTAGGTATGCCTCGACTGCTGCTGTTTTCCTGTGTAGTGTGTGTGTGTGTTGGGTGTGGTGATGGGTGTGATGGTGGGTGTGATAGTGGGTGTATGTAATTTCAATTATGTCTTGTGCAACCACCACCAATCCACCGACAATATCCACAGAAAACCGTGCATAGACACCACCACCACCATCATCGCCACACCAACATACTTTTTATATTGTGTTGCCAGGTGGTCAACGACAAACAATGTTCCCAGGTCAAAGGGTATAGAGTCATAGCCACAGCAATTGACAATCTTCACACCTGCCTCTGCTGCACGATAATGGTATTTATCTGCAATATCCTTGATCCACCATGTCTCCCCCGTGATGTCACACACCTGGGTTGACCGTTGACCTTCCCATGTTGACCGTACTTTGACTGCAGATATAATCCCCTACGTGCCACCCACCCATCATCACCAGCATACATGTGTTTTCAGACGCACAGCAGCGTCCACAAGTGGAGTTCCATACAGCGTAAACGGTCCTGCAGTGCTGACCACAACAACTGTCTTTGCCACCATATCATCCACCGATGCCTGGTCTGCTGTGTCTGCAACCAGCACAGGGACGTCTTTGGCACCCGGAAACCCTTGATCAGAGAGCTGCTGCTTGATTGCCTCTAGTTTTTGCCTAGAGCGTCCCGCCATTGCCCAACGAACGCCCTGCGGGTAATGGTTGAGCAAATGCTCACATACCAGACGACCAGTGAAGCCAGTGGCTCCAAACACGACAATGTGAAAAGGACGAGTGGTCATCTTGTTTGTGAAATGTAAACCCTAGCACACTGCCTTGTTCAATGGATTGTGGAATTGCGTGTGCTGCTGAACACGTGAACAACAGAACACACAAATGTTCACTAGATCATGAATTATAATGCAACTGATGGCTCTCAACTGATGGCAAAAAACACCCACTCTACATTTCATCAACCAACATCACTCAGCGTATCATGGGATGGTTGATGCAATTGGAAGAACCAGCGATCAAACGTACTTGTGACACACTTTCTGATGATGGCATTGCTCGCAACCGTTTGCTAGGCTGTTGATCGCTGCACAACACACATGTCTAGTGTTGCAAAGCCTCCCCGCTATGTTCTGGGCACTGCAGAAGCAGCCAAGGGGTACAGCTTGGTATGTTGGCTTTTACAAACCCACTCTCATCAAATGCCTACACACGTGTTCCCCCGCCCCCCCAGGCCAGTCATTGGGAAACAGCTGCAGCACTGACACCTTCCCAGATAGCTGCATTGGATAGCATCACAGAGGCGTTTGCACAGCAACCGTTGCCAAAGGTATGCATGTTTTGATCTGATCACCCATGATCACACGTGGTTTGTTGAAACCTCCACAACACCATCATCACAGTTGGAAGCACCTGCTGAACGACCACTACCCACAACAGCAACAAGCACTGCAGTCACGCCCCCAGCAGCAATTTCCGATGAGGGGCCAGATGATGTGGGTGTGTTGGATGATGCGATGCTGCAAAACACCAACCAGTTTTACAAGTGGATAGCTGAGCTAGAGGCAGCACGCACATCTGAATCAGAACAGAAATACGAAGCATACGCCAACATACTCCATGGACATTTACGTGCGAGCCAGGATGTTGCGCAGCGGGTATGGTGTTGGGGATGGTGTTGGGTGAATCACTATACACACATATACACCCACACACACCATTCCCCTTGCTTGTCACACACATACACATACATACACACACACAGTCACACACGTACACACATGTACACACATGTACACACACATACACACGTACCCACGCACACACAGATTGATGATATGTTGCGATTCTTTGAGGTGCTCAAGCAACATCATGCCAGTGTCAGCAGCAAAACAAAGGCCCTTCATGACTCCTGTGAGCGCATGGTGCGTGTGTGTATATTGATGTCGAGTGTGTGTATGTTGATGTCGAGTGTATATTGATGTTGAGTGTATGTTGATGTCGAGTGTATATTGATGTTGAGTTATGTTGATGTGTATTCATGTGTGTATATTTATGTGTATGCGAGCCATACACAACATAGTACATGGGTGCATGAGTCCTCCCCACTCCCCTTCCTCTTCCCCCCCCCCCAAAAAAAAACACTAGGTACGTGACAAATCAACCCTTATCGAGTTTGCAGACGCCCTCCGCAACAAGCTACGCCACTTTGAAGAGCTGGACAGCCTCAGTGCCGACATCGCCCGAGTCAAATCACACCCTGAGGGGGACTCCTTCCTCCCCCTACTACAACGCCTGGATGACTCCATTGCCTACATGACCACCACCAGCACCCAATACGCTGAGTCTGACATGTACGCAGCCAAGTATAAACAACTGCAGGGGCAAGCCATGGGTGCTATACAACAGCGGTTTGCGTTGGTGTTTCGACAGGCGGTTGATACGGTGGTGGATGCTGCCAAGCAGGAGGGGGTGGGGGGGGGTGGGGGACGGGGTGGAGGGGTGGCAGCGGTGTTGGGGGGGCTGCCGGCGGGGGCAGAGTCGGGGGTGGTGGTGGTGCGGTTTCGTGCAGTGGTTGAGGCTGGGTTGAAAGGTTGGTGTTTTAGGGGGGAGGGGGGAGATGGGGTTGATTGTATGTATTGTGTGTGTATGTTGGGCGTTTTGGCGTTTTTGTTTTGTGATCACCACAAACCCTTTTTATGAATGTATCACCCTTGCACACCCTGTTGCTCACAATACATGGCACACCCTCTTCACATGCCCAACCCTCTTCACATGCCCAACCCTCTTCACATACCCACCCTTTTCCCCTTTTCAACACACCACCCACGGCAGCACACCAACAATTCACACAGGCCTACTGGAAGGCCTTCAGTCACGTGCCCAGCGGCCAGAGTACACGCTATTACTCAAAAGAATAGCCACCATGTATTGTGAAGTACGCACCCAGTTGATGATGCCGGTGGTACAGCAGCGATGTAAGGAATATGGAACAGGAAACGTGGTGGGGTTGGTGCGTAATGGCTGTGCATACATGATTCAGGTGTGTTTTGGATGCGCAATGATATTGGTTTTGCATGGCATTGCTTTTGTATGATATTGTTCTTGCATGCTATTGTTCTTGCATGATATATTGTGTTTGCATCAACATGCAACAGGTTACTGGCTACACACCATGTACACCATCCACACCATACTCTACACACACACTACACACACACTACACCATACACACCACACACATACATACAGGTATGTCAGCTGGAGCATCAGCTCTTTGATTCTCTCTTCCCCAGCCTGGCAACAGACCCAGGAGCACTGGCCCCCCTGGTTGATCCCTTGTGCATGGTATTGTATGACCAGGTGCGACCCAAGGTGGTGGGGCTGCAGGCAATGGACCAGCTGTGTGAGCTTGTGGATATTCTGCAGGGAGAGGTGTGTACGTGTGTGTGTGTGTGTGTGTGTGAGCTTGTGGATATACTGCAGGGAGAGGTGGGTTGAATATGAGGGAATGTGTGGTGTGTGTGTGTGGGTGGGAGGGTTGGAGCAGAGCATATTTATGTGTGTGTGTATATATGAGAGAGCGAGAGAGACAGAGGAAGAGCATATGTGTGTTTGTTGTAGTATTGTGTCATAGGCCACCACCACTGCACACACCATTTTCACCACCACTATACACACACACACACACACACACACACACAGGTACTGCATGAACAGATTGCAAGAAGGGGTGATGCAGCAGCCCCAGTGGGCCCCCTTGTTGCACGTATAGTAGCTGATGTACAGGGGAGATTGGCGTTCAAGGGTCAAGCAATGATACGTGATACTGTGGTGAATTACAAACCACAAGCAGGAGACCTTGACTACCCTGCGGTGCTGTTGATGCAGGTGGTTTTTTTGTGTGGTTGTGCTTATGATACAAATTGCTGTGTGTGTGCGGTTGTGTATCATGTATGGTGGATGTGTGTGTTGGGTCATCTATTGGTGCAGTTGAAAAAAACAAAAAAAGTCTGTGTACATGCATGTGCTTGAACCCACTCACACATACTTGTACCACAAACTTGTACACACACAGGCCCCTCCTGTTGATGGGCAAAGTACAGCAGGTCCCTCTTCCACACCCCTAGATGCTTCCTACCCCCCCCCCACCAACAACACACATGACAACAACCTACACACCGACAACACAACCACCCAACTCCCATCCTCATCACAACAACACCAACAACCAACAGCAGACCCCATACAGTTATGGTACCCCCCCATGCGTAACGCACTTGAGTGTTTATCCATGCTCTATCACGTGCTTGATGCTCAGGTGTTTAGTGGGTTGGCTCAGGATGCTGTGTCAGCTGCAGCAGGTGCCATACAGAGTGGGAGTAGGGTGATTGCAAAACAACAGGGGCTCATGGATGGGTATGTGAGGAGGGGTGGGGATGTGTGAGGGTGATGGGTGGGTGTGTGAGGAGGGGGGGTGGTTGTGTCTGAGGAGAAGGGGTAATGTGTAAGGGGAGTATGAGCGAGCATGATGATACTCATTGTGTGTCGATTGTTCGCCATGTACATACTGTGTATTCAATCATTCAAAACAACCATTCAACTCTGTGCCCTCTGCCTTCCATTTCCTCCCCTACCATTTCCTCCCCATCACACACACCCCCATTCCCACCACCCCATCACCCAACAACAGGTACCTCTTCCAAATAAAACAACTCCTCGTACTCCGTGAGCAACTCACTCCCTTCACTGCCAGCTTTGCGCACACTGAAAAGGCCCTCGACCTCTCCTACATGCGTGACCACCTGCGGCGTATCGTTGCTGGGCAGGCATCGCTGTTCAGTTTGTCTATGGATAACGCACTGGTGCAGTTTGTGAGACAGGGGAGCCTTGTGAGGGAGAGTCAGGTAGGTAGGGGGTGTGGTGTAGGGGGGTGTGGGGTGGGGTGTGGCATGGGGGGATGGTGGTGTTGGGAATTGCACATTGTGTGCTGTGTGCACATTGTGTGCTGTGTGCACATTGTGTGCTGTGCACAATCCTGTTGGTTGCCATGTTGTTGTTGATACAGCCATTGTTGTTGCACAACACACAACCATTGTTCTTGTACCATCATCATCCTTATTCAACCATCATTCAACAACACAACTATAATCATTCTTGTATGAAAAGCAACACAAAATAACACCACACAGGTGGATGCTCGTCAACAACTCGAAGCACAACTCAAAGACACATGTGAACGCTTTATTGTCGCTGTCACCAAGACGGTTGTAGAACCCATGCTTTCCTTCATCACAATTGTCACTGCAGTGCGTATGCCTGCAGGTGATGCACCCCATGTGCCTCGTGGAACAAAACAGGGGGTGGGGGCAGGGGCTGAGGATGGGTCAGGGCAGGGAGGGGATGGTCCTGCTGGCATGCCACCATTGAGGGAACAGGTGGGTATGGTGGTGTGGAGGGTGTAGTGTATATTGTTTGTATATTGTTGTGTTGCCTAGTGTCAAATAGAGTGATATCTTTGTGTTGTGTGGCATTTGTTGTCGTGCATTGCAAACACATGCAAATGCAGGTGGTATACACCACGACACACACCCTTGTGTACACACCACTACATACAACCCCACATCCACGCGCAATACAACCCTCCCCCAGGCATTTGCGTCAGTAGAACGCCTCCAACAAGTGGTAGGCAAGGTCAACGATGCCCTGCACACCCAACTCCCACCACTGGTCGCCAAGATGAGGCTCTACCTCCCAGAACCTTCCACCAGAGCTGTGTTGTTCAAACCCATTAAATCAAACATTGCTGAAGCACATGCACAAATAGCAGCACTGCTTGAGGCAGAGTACACAACAGAGGAAGCAGGGGAGGTGGGTTTGCTGGATCCCGGGCAGCTGGGGGGGGTGCTGGATGCCCTTGGGTAGTGGGGGGGGGTTGCTGGACGCATTTGGTAGTGTGCTGAAATGAGAGGGGAGCATACCATACTCTGGTACTCCGTCTTTGCGTTGCTTGGGTCCCAAATATGCGTGTTTTCGTTGTTCCCAAATATGCGTGTGGTGATATTTGTTCCAGAAACGGTTAAAACAGCAAACAAGTAGATGATGTTGCTCTTGTTTTACACATCACACTGTTGGTTGAAACGAATAATAATCATTGTGTGATACAACAACAAACCAGTACTGTCAACAAGAAAGAACACACAGTCAAACCATCAGCTGCAGCATAGCACAGCTGCAACACCACAACACCACACAGACCCACCAGTAGTGATGGTGTGCCACCTGAACACCAATGGGTACGTGGTGTCACTTGAACACCAGTGGTGGTGTAGTGTCACTTGAAGGTAATGTTATATCACCTAAACACCAGTGGTAATGTCATCTATCACTTGAACACCAGTGGGTTGCTCCCCCTTTCATACAACTCTGTATACAACTCAGCATGCAGGTCATTCAGTAGCAATGGTGAGTCATGCTGTGCGTGTAGGCGTGCTGTGTACTCTGACCAACTCAACAGCCTTCTTCTTCGACTGACAAATTGTATGCGGTGAGCATTGCCATTGAGCACAGCAATTGCCTGTGTGTAAGAGGGTGAGTGTAGGTGTAGGCGTGTAGGTGTGTAGGTGTGCAGGTCAATGTACACAGTGTGTAGGTGTGTGCATATGTGTAGGTGTATGCATGTGTGTATGCCAAAGGGTGTGCATGAAGGTGTATCAAGTGTATGCAGGGTGTTTAGCGGGTGTGTGATCATGCAACCACCACACAACACCCACCAACCACACAACACCCACCAACCCACACATGCACCTGTTGTATGGCGCTCTCAATGTGTTGCACATTGAGCTCCACATTGCTGCGTTTCAAAAACCAAGCAAAGTTGCATACAGCATAGGTATCATATTCAGGTCGCTCACCCTGTTTGGGACACACACCTCGCATTACATCCTCCCTGTTGTTGTGTTGGGTGTTGGTGGGAATGTGGTGGTGCGACGGTGTTGGGATGGTGTGGGGTATATAAACATGGTGTTGAATGTGGTGTTTGTTTGGGATGGACACCTGACCGTGTGCATGCAACCACACCCTTCACATCACCACCCGGTGTGTACACCACCATATATCCCCTCAACCCCTTCAACCCACCCCCACCCACCCACCCACCCCCACTCACTTTTGCCGCTTGCTCAACATCTTCCACTCCTTGGTATTGTTAATCTTCTCCATCATCAACAACGTCTTTTGCGGCGGAATAATCACAGGGTTGTAATACAACGGCTTATAATCCTGCCCCATGTAAATCACCCATGGGTGTTTGTCTTCATTGTTGAGGGGAACCACATCTACTATGCATGCACCACGAGGTAAAAAGATCATGTTGCCCAGCGCAGCACCATGCATTTGCACCAGCATGGATGCGTTGTGATATAACACGGCTTGTTGTTTCATGGTCATGCCTTCCAAGTAGCGCACGTCTACCTCAAACTCTGGGTGTTTGTCCTGTGTGTTTGTGTGTGTGGGGGGGAGAGTGGTGTATGCATGCTGTGGACGTGTGGAGGTGTGGGTATGTGGTGTTGTGCATGTGTGTGCATGTGGAATGGGTATACAATGGTTGGCAAAATACACACAAACACACAAAGAAATCCCCACAGACACACATACATACACACACATATACATATGTATATAACAACAACAACAACACACACACACACACACCACCCCCACCACACATACCCGCACGTATTGCACAATGTCTGGTAGGTTGAGAAACGCCCGCCCTGTCCCCTTGGGTCTGTTGATAAAGAGTAAATACGGGTTGCCTGATCGAGCAACCAGGGCATTGGGGAGACCCATGCAATCCATCATGCGTGTTTTAAAGGTGAGCATCATGTGGGGGAGGGGGGGCTGGCGGTAATACCTGGGTGTGTGGGGGGGAGGGTCAGTGGTGGTGGTGGTGGTGTCTGTATGAATGTATGTGCAGTACATATGGAATGATGAATCATGCAGTTGATATTGATATGATGAAGCAACGACGTACACGTGTTTGTGGCTTCATACATATACTACACAACAAACACACACACACACACACACAATATTAAAAACACACTCACACCTAGGTCTACACCAAGGAAACCCTCTACATGTAGGCCCAATACCAGCCACTGCTTTACGAATGACCACCACTTTATCAAAAAAGTAGGGGTCAAAAAAGGTACGAGGAACCTCCTGTGTATGTGGTTGTGTGGTGTATGTGGTTGTGTGGTGTATGTGGTTGTGTGGTGTATGTGCAACAACATACATGTGCAACAACATTACAACCCCAACCACTCATGTATCCCCCTTTATTTCCCCCCCTTTATTCTCCCCCCTTTATTTTTCCCCCTTTATACCTTGGACATGCAGGTAAACATCTCCAGCACAGCACTGGGCACAGCCTCCCACATATCGTCTTCATTGGTGAACAGCAGGTGCACATCTGTGAGGTCATTATCATTGAAACCACACCTGTGGGATGATAATGGGCATGATAATGGGCATGATGATGGGTATGATAATGAAGGGTATGATAATGAAGGGTACAACATGGAATGTAATGCACAATGTGGGATGTATGGTAGTGCATAATGAGTTATGTAGGACATTGCTTAACGAATGATATCGTATTGTGTGTGTATGTGTATGCATATATATACATACCCCCAAACAATACACACCTTCCCAACCATGTGCACATCATTGAGTGCATTGTAGGTCCATGTTCCCCCAACAAATGACCATAATTGTCAAAGTAAGTCAGCAGCCACAGCAGCGCCTCCTTCATGTAGATCACAGAGTAGGATGAGGGATCATCAATGGGAATGGTTGCACGTGTTGTCATGTTGACACTCAGCACCTCCTCTTGGAAATTTTTAATCATCACCCAGGAGAGTGGCAGTTTGGGTACTGTCACATTGTGCTCCATGGGTACTCCATTGACACGCTCTTGTGGCTCTGTCATATTTTCGAGGGATGATGTGCACATGGGAGGGATGCACACAAATGATGATGGTACACATGTTTTGTCTCGCTTCCCACACATAAATGCTTGTCACCCACCACATACCATCCAGGATGTACCACAAGCTTGCGTTCCACAGCACAATGTTGTAAAAGCGACACACTCGGTGATCAGCCGTTGATCCCACACACTGTGTTCATGGGGGTACCAACCATGGTGCCATAAAATCAGCATCAACATCATCACAGTACACCAGCAAACAAGCATGGTGTACACCCCCACACCCACAAATCCCATACAACATACATGGTGTGATGACGGTGGCAATTTCGCGGGATCAAACACCTCCAAATCCCCCCCATCCGATGAAGTACGGCTCCACAACTCGCTGGTGCGTGTCGCCACTTCCCGCACCCCTCCATCCGGTAGCCCCTCTGTGAATATGGCGTTGGGCCCCGAGCGATCATCAGCGCCATCAAGCAACCACCATTGCTGATCAGGGTCGCTCATGTCGGTCTTGACATCCCGCACTGGTGCACTGCCCATTTCCTGCAACTCCTGCAAGTGCTTGAGGACCTTGACATCCAAGTCCTGTTCTTTGGCGTTGGAGTTGGATGCGCCATCTTGAAATTCGGCATTTTGGTCCAATGCCGATTTGTCGTCAATGACCAAGTTTTGGTAGCGTGCCAGATAATCTGGTGCCTCTCTGCTGCTGGGGAGTGACTTGATGTGTGCCATCATGTTCCACAACCATGAATGCTGCTGTGTGTCTGGTTCTGTCTGGAGTAGGTCGTCCACGGCATGCTGGACGGGGACGGGCTTGAACGCCACATCTGCAGTGGCGGCTGGGTCATCCAACGCTTGTTGTGCATGTGATGGTTGCTGTGTGTTGAGTTGGGGTGTGGTGACAACGTGTTGTGTGTGCACGGGAGGAAATCAGCAACACAATACCATGCATATTGCTAGCAAGCAAAAACATGCTTGCATCCCAAGCCTGCTGCGTCCCATGATGGCGTTGGGCTTTACAAACATGCAACGTGCATCTGCTCCGTGGTGCTCGTGATGCAGCTGTGTTCAGGGATTTCTGTGTGATGCCTCCTTGTGCGTCACTGTATATAATACTTGTAGAATAGGCTTGTTGTTATTGGTATATTTTTGGGTAAATAATGGTGATCAGCGTGCAGTCGACGGAAACGAGTGGAGGAGCATGCCACAGCTTCTTTGACGATGCTGCTGCTTATGTTGAGCACGATGTTTACTTGTGTGTAGATGGATTCTGTTTCATACTACTGTTTCATCTTATTTTCCAAGGAGAAAAAAGATGCTGTATATTTTTTTGCTGTGGCTCCCCCATTATAATGGGTCTCACATATGTGGGGCGTTTGTACACACACCTACTGTGCATCCACTGGCATACGTGACATCAGGTATTCAAGCAGCCCAGGCGTCCCCCCTGTGAGCACGTTGCGTCGTATGGAGCGCAATGGATTGCCCTCCACTAACAAAGTCCGCAGCGTATCCTGCAGTTTACCCAACTGTGGGGGCAGGCCCTTGAGCTCATTGTTGCTCACGTCAAGCAACGTCAAGGACTTCATACGACCAAGCTCCCCAGGCAACTGTGTGGGGGTTGTGTGTACATGCATGTGTGTTGGTATGCCCATATGCATGTATGCCCCCTCCAAAACACCATTCTACCTGTACAATCTGGTTGCTACTCAGGTTGCACATGCTCAACACAGGCAGCTGCAACAGCTCCATAGGAAACTCTTGCAGTGCACAGCGCACCAGAAAAAGCTCACTGAGGTGCTGCAGGGCCCCAATGCCACGCAGGGCCTCTGGCTGTGCCACTGCCGTCACCCCCGACAAGTCAAGCACTCGCAGGTGCACGCATGACACAAAGGCATCCTGGGGAATGGACGCAATGGGGTTGCGTGCCAGGTTGCAATGCCACAACCCAGGCAAACACCCTGCTGCTTCTGCCCCTGGCAGAGGCCACTGGGCAAGCTTGTTGTCTGGCAGCATCAGCACCTTGAGCGCAGATGCACGCGTGAGCATGGATTCCTCAAGCGCTGTCAACTTGTTGCTTGATAAATCAAGCTTGACCAAACAATTTGCTAAAAATGCCACATCTGCTGGCACTTTGCTCAAATTGCCCGATTTCACCACCACTTCCACTGGGCGCTGGTCTGCATTACTCACTGTGCGGCCCATGCCTTCTGTGTGATGGTGTGGGCCATCTTCTGCTGCTGCTGCGGCTGCGGCGGCTGCATCCTGGGCACGTTTGGCAGCGGCAATGCGGCTGTAGGAGGCCACCACCATTTCTGCCTCATGTGCCTCGGGATCTGGCAGGCGGGCTCTCAGTGACTCCAGCAACCCACTGACTGGACCTGGGTTGTTGTGTTTATAAAGAGGGATGTTGTTGATGTGTTGTACACGAAAAGTAAAACCCCACGAAAAGGAAATCACCGCCCCCTCTTTACCCAATATGAAGTTTTGTCGGATGGCACGAATGGGGTTGCCCTCGAGCCGCAACGAACGCAGTGTGGTCATCAACCCCAATTCCGCAGGCAAATCCCTCAATTCATTGCTCCCCAAGTCAAGCATGTTGAGTTTCAGTGCACACAAGCCCCGGGGCCATGCACCCAGGTAGTTTTTATTGAGCTCCAAGAGTCTAAGTCGTTGAAGGGCACTGAGATCCTCCGGAAGCGTCCGCAGGGCATTGTGCCCCAGGTGTACTTCCACCAAACTGCTTGCACCGGCTAGGGAAGGTGGCAGCTGCTTGAGTTGGTTTACACGGAGGTTGAGGACGGTGAGTTTGCGCAGATTGCCTATGCTGTCGGGGAGGATGGTGATTGCATTGTTGGACGCGTCGAGTGTGCGGAGGTTGGTTGCCTGAAGGTGGGGGGTGGTGATGGTGTGGTGGGTGGTCAGGGTGTGATATGGGTGTTTTTTCCAAACAAAAAGAACAGCAAGGAGAAGAGAAGAAGAAAAACAAAAGTGTCCCTACCTCAAAGAGGCCATCATGCAGCACAGTGAGCTGGTTGTGGCTCACATTCAATGTTGCCAGGGTGGTCATACCCACCAAAGTAGATGGAAGCTCCCTAGAAGAGGGCGGGTGGGGGGGAGAAATGTGTTCCAGTGTGTTTGGGAGTGTGTTTTGGGGGGAAAGAACAAGTATGCATATACACATATTTATATATACACCGATGTTAATGTACACAAAAAAGACCAACCCTTACAAGAGTTGGTTGTGGCTGATGGTGAGTTCTGCGAGTGCAGCCACATCGCTGCACAGGCATTCAGGCAGCATAGTGAGCTGGTTGTGGCTCACATCCAATTTCGTGAGTGGGAGCTCTTTAAGCACAGTGGGCAGCTTGGTGAGCTCACAGTGGCTTGCCATGAGCAGCTTGAGCTCCTTGAGCTGACCCAGTGCTTCTGGAAGACCTTGATGTAGTGGATTGTAGCTGCAGGGGTGGATGGTGGAGTGGCTGGAGGAGTGGAATGAGGTGTGCACAACACCCTGCATACCTTATGTCAAGCAAGGTGAGGGTCTGCATCATAGTGCATAGCATGTCTGGTATCTGAGAGATATTGTTGCGGCTGATGTTGAGTTTGATGGGGTCGACACGCTGTGTGTTGATAGGAGGCGTGGTGGTGACATGCAGGTGTTGTGGAGCCGTTGCTGTGTATAGCTCGCGTACCTCCCACCAATTGCTGCCGCTGCTTTGCATGGTGGTTGATTCTGAGAGCTCAAGGTCATGGTTGTACACGTGTTCTGGCACCTAAGTTGGGGTACAACATGGTGATTCATACATTTGTGTGCATCTGTTTGTTGATCCTTACAAACTGCTGCGATTACCTCGGCAAAGTTGCGTCCGGCAAGTTCATATGAGCCCGTGCTACGACCACGAGCAATGACCTTGGCATTGCTTTTCCCAATGCCTGGCGAAAGCTGCATCGTGGAACCCATATCGCGGATCTGTCAAGGATATTAGTGCTGTTTTACAACATCAGATATAGGCTTACAGATATGGATACAAATAATTGGCCATAATGTTTCAAAAACATGTGTCCTACTCCTCGTCCGACCACACTTGGGGCCGTCGGCGTGCTGTTTGTGCATACCTGTAACCCCCTGCATACGTGCGCATTGGTGTCGCTGTGCCCACTGCCCGTGTTTTGTGTGCGGGCAGTGAGCCGTCATCTCGCAGAAACTCAGAGGGTATGCACTCGAACGACTCCCCGCGTTGAAGGTGCATCCTGTGGGGACCAGGGGACGCAGGTATCACAGATCAGTGTCGTCATCAACACACAACCCCAATGCACCCATACCATGCAGGCCGTTCAGGAAAGTAGGAGCGCACGAGCAGGTTTTTAGCGCGCGTGTATGCCACATAACACAGCCGCCGCTCTTCCATGTGTTTTTCCAAGGTTGCTCTGTCTTCCACATCGTCAGAGTCTACAGTAGGGAATATTCCTCGCACCATGCCTGTGGTACAAGAGAGTACAGCAGAGAGTGAGAGCAATGTGTCACCTTGGATCCGATTGCTGATCACCAGTGTGCCCACACACACACCTGGCACAAACACGACATCCCATTCCAATCCCTTGGCGCCATGCATAGTGGAAATGGTCACCACATCACCCCTGGATGACGCAAGGCTCGTTTCTTCTTCTGCAAGTGCAATGTTTTGAAGCATATACTCCAATATTGCAGTGTTGATGGGGCGGCTTCCCTGCAGGTGATTGGGTCGTACGGAATTATAATACGAATTGTGTCATGATAGGAGCATGAACTATTGATGACATGCGTTGTCATCATGGTCAAACGGTCATCATGGTCATGCCACAAACACATACCAGTGGGAGATCAACTAGCTCAAAGCCATCACCAACCAGCTCAAAGTCATCCTCAGTTACTCCAACTATGCCTGTTGTACCAATGCGTGAGGTGACACCACCATGTGTCCCAGTCATCACCCACCTCATTCAATGCACATACTAAATACACCCTCCATGCGGTCCTCCAGCATTTTAACTTTTTCCACCGCAATATCTGGACTGTTGTTCTCATCATCACTGCCACCACCCCGTGCCCTTCCCTTCTTGGGGCTATCCCGTAGCATTTCCAGGTAGTTGGTGAGGCGCAGCATTTCTCGCAATGGTTGACCAAGAGGGGCCCCCTCCATACAGGCAGCCCGCATGCTGCAAATGACATATCGCAGGTTGCGAATACCATTGAGCGTCTGGGTAAATTGTGGAGATTTTTTGGGGGTGGAGATTTTTTTCCTTGTTCTGAGGGTATCTCGTGATATGTGCACACACTCGGCCATCACGTACAAACCAAGAAACACATCGCAAAAACAAATATCGTACAGCGTTGGCGACGGGGTGCCCTGCCAGCAGCGGTGGGAGTGGCATGTCAGCTTCCTTTTCAGGTGGAGCCCCTTGCCAATCCAGCAAGTCCTCCAGGAGCAGCCCACACATCGAAACACCCTCTGCCTGCGCAATGGCTTGCAGCTGCCCGATGGTTTTGGGCCCCAGCTTGCGTGTGGGTGTGTTGATTATTTCATCCAGTGCCAACTCATCGTTCTCAGGGAATACTGCCAGGCGAAGGTATGCGAGGCAGACACGCACTGATTTGTACTTGGTAAATTGCTTGCCACCCACCAATCGATAGGGGATATTATACCGTGTCTGTGGGGGGATGTGCGGGGGGGATGTGCAGGGGGCATGTGGGGGCATGTGTGTGGCAGTACACACAAAACAACCACATACCATTGCTACTTCCAAGGAGCCCTGCTGCAACACCCGCCGCACAAGTACTGCAATGTCGCCCGGACCGACGATTTGCTTGTCAATCATCTCACGGCACCGGCGGGCAATGGCAAGTGCCTCATCACTGATCGACTGGTACTGCTTTGTCTGTATGTGTATTGTGTTGCGCCTTGTCCGTATGTGGTATGTGTACACGAGCGCATGTATCAACACATACACGTACGTATCAACACGTACCAACACAGGTGCAGGCATGCACACCATACACCATATACACCATATACACCCACCATACAACTCACACCTCTACCCTCGCACCTCTACAACCGTGCCTGCCCCATGCACCCGATTGGCAGAGAGCTTGCCATAGTGAGGAAACTGGGAGGGAAATCGGTCCCACAGGCGCTCTGCAACGTCCACCACCTTGGGCAGGCTACGATAGTTGACTGTGAGGGCGTGCTGGTTGAGGACAGGATGCACTGTGTGTAAATGCTTCCTCATAAAGTGGGGGTTGGAGCCACGCCAGCCATAGATTGCCTGTGCAGGATCTCCCACTGCAAACAAGTTACCCTGGGCGGGGCGGGGGGGCACCGGGTGCGGGGATTTGTAAATAAACAATAATAAATGAATAAAAACACAGGGTGTGCGCAACCATGTCTGTGTGCACCCCAGGTGTAGCATACCGAACGTTCTGTCAGCAGGCGCACGATCTCAAACTGTGCAGCATTGACATCCTGAAATTCATCCACAAGCACATGCCTGTTTTTGTTATTTTCATTGTTGTTGTTGAACACGCGCATCATCACAACTGCAACGACCTAGCATGCACGCCCACACACCACCACCATCACACACAAAAACACCATCATACATAAACATGTTGCAGTACTTGTCCAGCACGTCAGGCACATGCTGCATGACTGCCACAAGAATGGACAGCAGGCTATCGAAATCCATGTAGTTGCCCTTGCAGCATTCCCGGCGGTACAGCTCCATAAAGGTGCCCAGCTCCCTCCATGATGTTTTTGCCATATGCAGGCGTTGTTGCACCTGCATGGCCAGGTTCTTGTCCACTGGGGATACCTGTGGTTTTTTTTTTTGATGCAACAATGATGCGTGGTGCAGCAATGATGCATGGTGCAACAATGATCAGAGGTGAATGATAATAAGGAGGTTGTATGTGCGTCAAAGGCAATGAAGGTGATGAGGCGTCACGGGTACTGCCTTCACGATTATAAGCACGATTATAAGCATGATAATGAACAATGTCACGAGGAAAAGAAGACCCGTGTTCGATTCACAGTACATACATCTGTCTTGTCATCAGTAGCCATGTAGGCAAGCTTTTGCGCCAGCTGCTGTCCTGTCATGCCATACGTAGTGGGCAGCACTTGATGCACAACACTGAGTGCCATGTAAATTGTTGTGACAAGGGCTTTGCGCTTATTGGGCAAGTCCTGTTCTGTGTGTGGATGTGGAGGGGTCATGCAGGGGATATGTGAGGCCACAAAATGCAGGGGAAATGCTACACACGTACTCTTGAATGCAAATTCTCCCTCGAGTGTGTTGCCAGATGCAATAAACTTGACATTGCCATTGAGCCACACGTTGTTGCTCTGAGGTACTAGTGGTTTTTTCGGTGCACCCCCTTTGCTTTCCTCCTCTGCTCCCTTGCTCTGTGCTGCACCCTGCTCTCCATTGCTCTCCATCCGCCGCAGAATCTGTGTACATATGCCAGGTATAGTGGCAGCTGGTGATGCATGGGTGGTGGCGTGCATACTGTGTCAGCATCCACAGCACCCTGCATACTGTGTCAGCATCCACAGCACCCAGACCTTGCTGATGAGTGTCCGGGACTCGTCCTCGTCGTTGATCTTAAACCGTGGTGACATACTGCCGCTGGGTAGTCTACGAATGTCAGCCCGCAGCAGGCGAACAGCAAGTCTGTGAAACGTGCCCGTGGTGATGAGCTTGGCCTCGTCCCCAATCAACGCCTGCAGGCGCTCCACCAGTTCCTCTGCTGCCTTGTTGGTAAAGGTGATGACCAGCAAGTTAGACGGCGACACGTTGCACTCGCGCATGAGGTGGGCAACCCGTGCCGTGAGCACACGTGTCTTGCCACTGCCTGGGCCTGCAACGACACTGATGGGTGTGCCATTGGCTGGTGCTGTGACGGCCGCAAGCTGATCTGCTGCAAGGTCTTCGAGGTGATTGGGTTTGGTGGCGGACGAAGATCGTATTGCAGTACTGGTGTGTATTGAGGGAGACAAGGAGCTGGGCAACAACCAATGTCTTGGCAAGGGATGATGACGATGATCATGTCGGTGCCTTGTGCACAATACAGGCGAACATTTCCACCTCAACGATGGTGGCAATGCACGCATGATCGTGTGGAGAGTACCTATTTGCCTTACCACGTACAATGACGCAAAAGATTTTTTAGTATCATTTCGCATCAAACACATATACGTTACACTCTTGTTTGTGTGTACATCCTTTTCTACACATTCATTGACCACTCTCGTGGTTGTATTTCCTCTCTTTCCTCTCCTCACAACCACACCTGCGTCCTCATACCACCACCGCCCAAGTCAGCATGACCGCTGCAGTGCTAGCTTCCCCTGGGCAGCTGCCCACCATCCCTTCCATGGTGTTTGATTTGCAGGTGCGTGGCCGGCGTGGGATTTTCAACACACCAGCAGCGCCTGTGCTTGGCGGGCAGCATCCCACACGCCCCAAAGGGGCGGCTCTGCTCGTCCTGCGTGTTCGTTGCCCCTCGACATGCCATCCATGTTCCCCCACGAGTTGCATCGTAAGAACCAACTGGTGTCTGAAACGCACTGGATCACCGTGCATTATCTTTACCACAGGACATTGACGAGAGCAACGACACAACGCTGTGCACCCACCAGCGCAATCGTCTGCAAGATACCGTAGAGCGTGTCAAGCGGTTGGCAGCACCTCACAACGCGTTTGAGAACAAGGTACGCCTGATCCTGTTACCCACCGCCTTTCGTTGTGCCTTTATTCCATCCCTTTCCTCCCCACAACAGCTTTTATGTGCCGTGGTCTACGCCAAAGCAGCGGCGTTGCGACGTTTTGGCACTTTTAATGCACAGCTTCTGGCAGAGCATCTGGCAAGCCACGGGTACAAGGTCGCCATACGCTCTGCGCTTGGAGGTGGTCCAGGCACCTCGTGCTTTCGACACCTGCGCAACGAGTTTCTGGTCGTGCTCCCTGACAAGCGCAGCATGCCCTGCTGCCCCGACGGTTCCATCCACAGCCTTGCATGTTTGCAGGGCTGCGAGGAGCTGCTCATCGTTGAACCCAACTTTCGGGAGCATTTTGCAATCAACGACGCCACAGTGGTGTATGACGAGCTCGTCCGAGGGGTGCCTGTCGAGTTTGTGGGGCCTGCTTCGCGCCTGCAGCCCCTGGTGACCATGCTGGCCGCAGAGATGCACGAGGCATTCCTGAGCCGCGGCATGGAGCGTCCCCCCTGGCGCAAACCGAGCGCATTGCTGTCCAAGTGGGTACCCGAAAAGTCCAAGTCGCGCGACCGCGAACCCATTTCCGCCCACACATCCCGTGCAGGCAGCCCCACTGCAGCCGCTCTGGAGGCAGGGCCCCCTCGCGCGCTGCAGCCCCCTGTTTTTGCACAGCAGCCTCCTCGTGTCAGGCCCGAGCTGTCTGCGGCACAGGACTATTTGGAGGCGCTGGCTTTGACTGCCAATCACCTGCAGCCCCTCACCTCCAACCCCGGTTTTACTTACAGCACGCGGGTGGGGCCCGCCCGCTCCCTGCTGTCGAGCAGCCTTCGTCGTCAGTCCGAAGATGTGATTGCGATGGCTGCCCTTACGGGCAATCGACCCAGCATGCGCCGCTCGTGTGACGTCAACAGCGTGATGCACATGGCGGAGCGCATGCAGGGCAATTTAATGACGTGAGTATGTCGATTAAAGGGTTAGTTTTTAGTTGGTGTTTACCTGCCCCAGGGGGGTGCACCTGAGCGAAACAAATTGGTGAGAGAACCATTGGCGAGTGTTGCCGAGTGTTGTGTATGTGGTGTGGACTGCACCAACTATCGAGGCATTCATTCGTTGCTGTTGCGATATAAATGACGTGGGACACAGTTTTGTGGAGAAAATACTACTACTCCAGAGAGTGTCATGATATAAATGCATCCATTGTTTCATTGGGCGATGGTTTTTGGTGTGTGTGCCCGTGTGTATGTGTCCTGTTTTTTTCTTCTTCAGAATCCCTCTATAAAGAATCCCCTATATGAAGTCATGTGAGTGCAGTTGTGAGTGCTTTGGCCAGTCCCTATACATACACCTCTTCTTTGCCCTATTTACACAATGTGTTTTTTTTTGCACAAGCAGTTGCTTACACAAACAACCTGTTTTTGCGCGTTTTTCCCCTCAAGCGCCTGACTGCTGACATATGAAGACCGAGTATGTTTCATACATATTGTTGTTGTTGTTGCCCAACATGGGTGGTAAAAAGCGATAAGCAACACAGCAGCAGTCAAACTTGCATTTCTTTGCTACAAAATTCATACATCAAATTTGCCCCCAATAATCACATTCATCATGGCTGACGACAACAAGGCACCTGCAGCACCCGGTGGTGACATGCCCTTGCCTCCTGGCTTGCCAGGCATGGGGGCATTCGACTTTTCTTCCATTCAGTCGGTCCTCAACGTGCGTGCACATTGTCTTGTGCTTGCATGCATGTTTGCAAATCGCGATGACCAATGGTGCACGATTTGACCAGCGCCCGCCACGTACAGCAGCGAGTCGGTGCAGATTAAGAAGGTACCACAATGCTTGCCCACACCCACACCCACAGGATCCAAGCATTATGCAGATGGCACAGCAGATTGCTCAGGATCCCTCGTTTCAAGAGATGACGCAAAAGCTGCAGGAAAGCATGCAGGGTTTGCTCGGCGGGGCAGCCGGTGCAGAGGGTGGTGCAGATGACGCTGCTGCTGCCGCCGCCTCCCCCGACCCATCCAAGTATTTTGAGGCCATGAACGGCATGCTCAGCAACCCACAGTTTATGCAGATGGCAGAAAAGCTGGGACAAGAGATCATGCAGGTGTGTGTGGGGGGGGGTTTCAGGTGGTGTTTTGTTGAGGATACCAGCAACAATAACAATCACCGCACATGAATGATCACCCATTTGATTCCTCTCAACAAATCCCACTCTCAACACATCCCGACAAACTAAACACCGCACCACCACCACCACCAACAACAGGACCCCAGTGTGGCGGGCATGATGCAGGGGATGGCCAATCCCGACTTCAAGGCAAACATTGGGGCCAAGATGGAGTCCCTCAAGGAGGACCCTGAATTGGGCCCCATTATCAAAGACATTGAGGAAAACGGCCCCCCTGCTATGATGAAGTACTGGAACAACCCCGACGTGTTGGCCAAGTTGGGCAGCGCCATGCAGGGCACGATTGGGGATGTGGAAGGTAGGGCGTGGTGGGAGTAGTGATGAGGGGCACAGGGTGGGGTAAGGGTGTACAGTGGATGTGTTTATGTGGGGTGGAGGGCTTTTACACATGATACCTCAGTATACATCATCATACATCAAAGTACCTCAATATACATCATTCTACATCATTCTTCATCATTCTACATCATTCTACATCATTCTACATCATACAACCAAATGTTGATAGGTCACTCGAATACAATATGCACATCAGCAGCACCTGTGCACCTATCACCAACAAGCACTGACATCATCAACACATCATCATCAACACCAGCACCACCATCATCACGCACCACCATCACACACAACACCGCCACCAACACTAGACCAACCCGAGGAAGATGATTCCAGTGAATTCCCAGTGCACGCAGCTGCCTCAGAAGGTGATGCCTCCAAACTCCGGGAGCTTCTCACTGCAGACAAGGAAACCAAGGATGTCAAGGACTCTGAGGGCCGCACTGCATTGCATTTTTCATGTGGGTATGGGGAGCTCGACTGTGTCAAGGTGCTGCTGGAGTTTGAGGCGGATGTGAATGCGCTGGATGATAATAAGAATACTGCACTGCACTATGCTGCTGGGTATGGTCAGGCAGAGTGCGTCAAGCTGCTCGTGGAGGGGTATGTTGGAGGAGGGGTGTTGTTGGTAGCGATGGGGGTGTGTGCTAGAGGTGGTGGTGTTGAATATTGGTCGGGATGCACAACACTCAGAAACGTATTGCGTACTCACATGATATTCCCCATCACACCCACTCACATGATATTCCCCATCACACCCACTCACAGGAAGGCTGATGTAGAGTTGAAAAACCTTGATGGCAAGACACCATTGGAGGTTGCTGAGCTCAACTCTCAAGATGATGTTGTCAAGGTTCTCAAGGGTGAACAGTAGTGTGTGGTGGTTGCAGTGGTGTGTGGGTACAGTGGTGTGGATGCTGTTCTTCATAGGAGGATAAGCTGGTGGCCACTGGTTGCCAGCGTGTGTTGTTTTTGCGTGGAGGATGTTTTGGTGGGTTTGATTCGTTTTTTGCACAATTGGGTGCTGCATACATTGTGTGTATGTAACATGATGTGCATGTTCAATATCATCCAAGCCTGTGTATGAGTACCAAAATACGGAAAAAATTCTCCTGAGGACAAAAAAAAATGCACAAATCTTGAAATAAAAAACAGCATCAAGTCTCTTCTAAACAGCATCAAGTCTCTTCTAAACAGCATCAAGTCTCTTCTAAACAGCATCAAGTCTCTTCTACAGGCTGGATTTCGCTGCTGGCATATTGGAGCAGGTATCCAGGTGGTGAATCAAAAACTGCAGGTACCGCTGATAATCCTGGGGGAGTGTGGAAGGGCTTGCATATGCGGAAGAAGCACAGGAAATAACATGACCTCAAACACATTTGTCATCCACGTTCCCACTACAACACCCCCCTTCTCCCATCCACACACACACCTCCTCGTTGCCAATCATGTGTCCCGTATGCAACCGTAGTACATTGGTCGTCCCCAGTCGTACCGCAACCTCCTCCTGCTGCGCTGGCGGTACCAATGCATCCTGCTCCGCCACAAACACCGAACACCGGGGTGGCACGGTGGGGTCGTTGCGCAGGCTCGACACGTCCACTGGGGTTGTGTGTATGAGCAAATGCAGCTGCACAGCAGTCGTGTCTGGGTCACGCCAGCAGAACCAGTCATCCAGCTCTGTTGACCAGATGTAATGCCATGCGTCACCCACTGTAGGGTTGGGGGGGAGCTTGTTGGTGCCAATGCCCGTGTATGGCTGGGCCATGTCGGTGTTGGTATAGGTCTGTGTGGTGGTCGTGGTGGTGATGGTCCTGCCAACGCATGTATGATGATGCCAACAATAACAACAATGGGAATTACAACAATGGGAATCATAAGAATACGCACAACTACAACAACAACCCACCCGATATACCGATTTCATGGTGTTGGTGGCTTGGCTGGAGGGCATGTTGCGATGGGGAAATACCAATGGGAGCAGTACATGCCGTACCATTGACAGGGTACACAATGGCTTGAGCAGCGACGCTACAAGGGAATTCCCCATACGCCCCGATCCATCCCATGTGACATTGACAAAAAGACTGCCAAAGCGGCCCTCGTTGTGGAGTAGCACAGCCATGTATTGCGCCACCACACCTCCCATGCTGGCACCAAAGACATGGATGGGTGTGGATGAGCCCCACACGTGGTTGACGAGGGCCATGGCATCATGTGCGAGGGTGGTTGGTGTTTGTGGCACATGTTTGGATGCGGGGGAGAGCGTCTTGCCAATGTTGCGGTGGTGATACGTGAGTACCTGTTGTGGTTGAGGTGGTGGGGATAAAGTTGGGGCTGTTGAGGTGAGGATTTGATCACACTGTACCTCATAGCCGTGCTCTGCCAGTGCTGTTGCGATGCAATCAAATTTTCTTGATGTAGCAAATGCTCCCATTATCATCAATACTTTTTGTAAGGCCCTCGTATCGCGTCCATGGCGTATTTCGTAGTACAATGATGCATCCTGGTCAATCCTTGCAAAACCCACGCGCTGTGGGGCAGATCCCTGCACAAAAGGGTCTGTCATTTGTGGTGTTGTGTAAAGAATGTATTGTTACAAACAATTACAAAATGTGTGCATAATAATATGTCATGCTCTGCCGTGCTCCCCTGCGAAAACAGCAGGGTTGCACAGCACCTCCTGCATGTGACCATGATTATCATCCAGCAAGCTGGGCATCCACCTCTGCCATGAGCAATGCGAGCTGCTCCATGTCAACCTCCTCCACCAGAGGCACCTCTTCGTCATACAGCACCTCATCATCCAACGCAAACACAGGGCAATAATACACGCTCTCCTTGATAATCTCGTGGGTATAAATGGCCTCCATTTGCACATCCACAGTGTCTGTCTGCGTGGCCGCTGCCGTCACGGCAGGGTTGGCCGCTGGTGGGGGGCCCTCTGATGCAGGTCCCTCCATGCATGTGGATGCATCAACATGTGCCGGCCATGCTTGCATCGCTGCATCCACACCTGCTCCATGCATGACGCCCAACACGGGGGAGGCTGGGGCCTCATCGACTTGGGTCGATGTAGTGCGCAGCAAGAGGGACAAGGTCTCGGTTGCCATAGTGCACATGGTTGTGGGGTTTGTGCTGCACCCAATGGATGTCGCAGTTGATTGGCTGGTCTCAGCATGGGACACAGTTATTGTGTTGCACCCCATATCAGACACTGTTGTTGTCAACGTTTCTGTGCTCGTCCCAATATGCATGGTTTCTGTGCCCACCACAACCGGCTGTGCACTATGCACTCCTTCCCCAGCACTACCCAAATGTTCCTTGAGCACTTTGGCCAGCATAGCAGGCCCAAACAATGCCATCAACTGTCCAAGTGCTGCCCTCAGCTCTGCACTGCCTTGCCGCTGTATCTGGTGCACAGTCACATTGCTGTCTGTCTGACATACAGCGTCCATCATGCGTGGCATGCTGGGACCCATACAGACACTCACAGTGCGTGCTGGCTCTGCTCCATGTTGCTGTGCGTGGGTTTGCATGTCTCCATGTGCTTCCTCTGAGGAGCCAGGTGGGTGGGCCCCTGCCAGCTGACTGGCAAGGCTTTGCACATGGGCCAGTGGGGGCACTGGGCACCGTGCTGCATTGGTGGGCATGGTGGATGGGGTGGGCGGTGGTGCGGGCATGCGTGGTGGGGGGGCGGGGGTGCCAAGGAGTGGGGAACGCAGGGGTGGCATGGGGAGGTTGGGGGGATGGCCGAGGATGCGTAATTTATGCTGCTGCTGGGTGAGTGGATGTGCCTGAGTTTGTAGTAGGGAGCAGTGTGTGATTGGATGACCAATGTGTTTTTATGACACCAATTTACGATGTGGAATATGGACTGCGAGTGTGCATGCCAAGCCCCACTAGCAGACACACACCTGTGCATCATTATCAGCATGAGCAGCATCCAAATCCTTGGCAAATGTAGCCAGCAGTCTCAGCAATGTATCCGCCTCACCCATTGTGTTCGCAGCGACACCAGGCGCACCACCATGCAGGTAGGTCATGAGGTCGTGGTAGGCAGTGTCCACAGCTGCCAGTGCTGCTGCTGCCCTGTCTAGGCGGGGTTGGGTGCCGGTGCACATTTCCAGCGCTGCCTGGGTGTGAGGAGGGGAGTCTAGGGTGGGAGATCAGTAATTATGATGGGCTGCTGATGCTTTTTTGTCATAATGGTGGTGGCGATGGTGCATGGCAATGCACATGAAAGAGTGGATACTATGCATGATAGAGTGAGGTGATAATGTATTGTATATAGATAGGAATGCAGCTGCTGTGCACATAATTCCACCTCTGTCAACCCCTCATTTTGCCCACCCCTACCTGAACAAACCCCTGTGCAGCTGCGTCATCCTGCTGACCCTCCTTCAAACTCATGGCTGCTTCCTGTACCAGCGCCATTCTTGTATTCAGCACCTCTAATTCTGTACGTAGGGGTGCCACTGCAAACTTGGCTGCGGGGGCAAGGGCTGGGGTATCAATGGACAGGGAACGCTGTGCAAGGAAATTGTCAGACACCTGGATGTGTGAGGAGGGTATGTGAGGAAGGAAATGTAAGGAGGGCACGGGAATATACCAAGTGTGCTGTTTGGATATACACCACGCCTCTCATGCACCACCACCACCCCAGTACCTCTTGCGCAACCGCATGCAGCAACGTCTTGCTGCGCTTGCATGGTGATTTCGTGTCCTTCAATCGCAACAACGACTCCACCTTGAACCCCACGCAATCCCCTGATTTGCTCCCCTGGTTGAGAAAGTTGCCCATGACTAACACCACCTGCTGAATGGCTGCCAGTGTGATGGAGCCCCGCAGCTGCCCCAGGGCTGTGTGCAGGGTGCCAGCTGCACTCTCCAGAGCAGCAAGGTCATCTGATATGGTTTTGTACAAGCGACCTGCTTCAATGCGCTGCCTCACACAGGGAATGGACATCATCTGTGTTGGATGGGGTGTTGGATGGGGTGTGAGAGCAGTTGTTTGAGGGAAAACCCTATATGCATATGCTTTTTTCATCAACTCAAGTTTTCATCAACTCCCTCATCCCACATGCACACATATGTGTACATAGTATATACAACGCTCATTCTACGCCCACTATGATGCCCACTATGATCACCACCGCGTACCCTGAGCATAAACTGTTCAGGGAGCCTCAGTGAGGAATGATCACCCGTGTATGCAGTCAATGCAGCAGCTTCCTGTTCCTTGGGCAGGCACACAAGCAGACCACTGAGCTGTGATACATCCAGTGCTGCAGCAAGGGACCCTTGACAGGGAAGCTGCTCAATAGCATGCCTGTGTGTGTGACAATGTTGGTTGTCACCAGGGTTGGTTGGAGTACTATTAGCGCAAATCCACAACAACATGAGGAGCCGTGGGCATCTATTCCCACAACCATACACATACCGCACATCGTCCAGCGACAACCCCAATCGTGCAAGAAATACGCCTACTGTGTTGGCACGGCCCAACGACAGCAGCTGAGGCACATTCCCCTGCTCCTGGGTGTGGGCAGCACATGTTGGCAGGCGAGTCACTGCACCGTTGACTTTGGCTGCAAAATCGTTGACCAGGGTTTCAAAGTCAATGTCCACATGCAGGGTGGGGGTGCGGGTGTTCCACACGCTGTCATGAAGTTGACTGGGGACGAGCTTTTGCCAATGAAAGCGCATGGTGGGTGTGCGTTGGGGGGGGAGCTGCAGCAGGCATGCAGAGGCTGTGGGGGTGCGTAAAGAGGTGCATGATGGGATTGGTGTTGCAGCTGCGGGAGGTGCTGGTGGTGGTGTGGACAAGGGAGGGGGACGTAGGGATGCAAGCTTGGGTGGGTGGGGTGCCGCTGGTGCTGCTTTGATGCTGGGGGATGGTGGGGGTGGGGGTGCAGCTGGTGCTGCTTTGATGCCAGGAGATGTGGGGGTGCTGGGGATAAGAATGCCTGGCGGTGGTTTTGATGCAAGCTTGGGTGTGAGAGGGGGCGGGGGGAGCGGTGCGCACGGTGGTCTGTGGAGGGACACGGTGGTATGATGGTCGTGGTCGGATGGTCGACCATGCGTGCCCATATCCGCATACTTTTGCTGCAGTGGTTCCTCCATATATGTCTAGTGCAGATGTTTACAGCTGTCACCTGTATATATAGGATATGATGTGGAACATAAGCGACTATCGCATGCTACGATCGTTTGCTTTACGGTGCCTCACAGGTCACATTACCTAATTCTGTGCGATGTTATAAGGATACACAGATTATGCAGCTGCATACGTGCTATGAATGAAGTATGTGCTGATCATCGACCGATGGGGTGCGACAGGCCGTCGTCTTCGCTGTACATCTGTCTTTTCCCAACGTTTAGAGCGATGAACATACACAATGGAGGAATACAGCGATCAACACGTATATAGGAATTGTGATATACTACCAAAAAGTCATACGTTGGTGCTAGGGGGTACCAGCGTCTACCGTGTATGCTTGTTCATCGCTCACAAGCACTGGCGCATGTGTACCCATGTGCACCTTGGATATGCAATTCCATTGCAACGCTTGGCAGCTGTTCCCCCATCACTGTCACAGCCATCACCGCGGCTGCATGCAGGGCGCTTCGACGAGTATTCCATGAATTTCTCCTGTACATATTTGTTCAAATTTGTCACACAAATCTGACATCAAATACAGATCCTCAACCAAAACAAAAACAAGATGGTTGATGTAAAAAACCGTTGTTACATGGAATATGGACGGAAAAAGACAAAGAAACAATCAGCTTGTGTGCTTGGTCAGCATGGAGAGCTGCTGGATGACGGTGGTCCGCAGCGATGAGGTCCCCTGTGCTGCCAAAAACTCGTGCAGTTGGTCCAACAGCGCCTCCCACGGTGCGCGCTGTGTGTCCGGCCACTCGTTGGCATTGAGCAGCGTGTGGAAAAAGTTGCCCCATAAAGGGTGGTTCCAGTAGCGGCGCAGCTTGGCTTTCAACGTGCGTGGGGCATGCTTGGTCATGTGGACGGTCATGTGGCGGCCAAACAGCAGGCAATGGACAACACCCGCAATGCAGTAGGCATCCAGCTGTGTGTGTGTTGTGTTTGATGTGTGTGTGTGTGTGATGTGCGGGGATGGTGGCATAGTTGGACGAGGAGATGCAACATGCCTGTTGACCAGTCCAGGGCTTTTTGCTATCCATTTCAGGGCACCGGTAAAATTCTGTTTGCGAGTCGCCCTGTGGATAGTGTGTATTGGTGTGCATTGCGTACGCCACCCCACCACAAGATCCATCCCCAGCACTACACCCCATTGTAGTACCCCCATTACCATAAAGAATGGGTCTTGTGGGAGCTGCTGCATGTCCACTGCTCGCCCAAAATCGATCAGCTGCAGGCCAAAGTGATGCCAACCCTGCTCGAGGGTATTTTCTGCTCCCAGGGGGTCCCATGTGGGTGCACGGCATCCAGCAGCATCACATCGAATGAGCAAATTGTCAGGCTGTATTGTTGTGGTAATGTGTATGCTGATTGTGTGTACACCTCACATGCAGTACATACCTTGATGTCTGTGTGCATTATGTCACATGCATGCAGTGATGCACCAATGCGACACAACTCAGCTGCAAACCAGGCAACCATCACCTCGGGCACTGCCTGTGTGGAGAGATGTTGTGCAATCATCTTGCAGTCACAAAAAGGAACATGAAGGATCGAAGAATCAAAAGGACCATACAATGCACCCATGAACACCAACGTGCCATTTTCGCACGCAAGTGGACATTGACCAATTCCTGCAGGGTGCCATGGGTGCCCAGGGTCAGCAGCAGCCCCGACGCATTGGGAAACAAAAACAGCTGCTGTGCGTTGGCAAACAGGCACTGTGCAGCTGGGTGACAGCGAGCCTGGAGCAACGTGAGTATGAAAAACTCCCAGGCACAGGATGGCTGCTGGAGTTTGAGTGCGGATTGTGTTGCTGGGCAGCTGATCTCGTCATCATCACAGCTGTGTGTTACTTGGTAGATGCGTGCAAACCCACCTGTGCCAATGCATTGCCCGATGCAAAGGTGCACAGGGCCTATAGTACAGGGCTGCATTCGGGCAGCAGCGGGGCCAGTGCTGCGGGAGTGCTTTTTAATTGCTGCGTGTAGATGACGCAGGTGCTCCTCTGTGCATTGCACAACACCCTGCCACTGTGTTGTTGTGTGTGTACAAAAGGTGGGGGTGTAGTAGGGTGGTTGATCGATGCATGCAGAGATTAGTTGCATACACAGACATGCAAGTACAAACACAAACACATACCTGTGTATAGTGTGGTTGTAGATGTGCCAACATGTGTTGCTGGAATTCCTCAGCAAATGGGTTGCTGCAATGCAGGTTGTCTGCTCCATCATGCAGTTTCACATGGTTGTTTTGACAGTGTTCAACACAACCAGGTTGGCTCTGGGTGTCAGTCACAGGATCACGTCCTTTCACTAACGAGTGTTTAGCAGACAGGTTGGCTGTTGCCTGTACACTGAGCTGCAGTGGAGGTGCCTGCTCCTCAGGTGCCTGCTCCTCTTCAGCAACGAGGGCTGGAGCATCATGTGGTGTACATACATGTGGAGAGGCTCCTGCAGGGGAGCAATGATTGGTCTTGTTGTGCACAGGTTGCGTTGCGTGTTTTTCCTGCTCATCTGAATAGAGCATCTTGCTGCACATGACATCCATTCGCCGTTGTTTTTTGAGTACGGGGCGTTGTATGGGTGAAACGACAAATGCACGGGGGCGCTGCAGGGGTGGCTGAGAGAGGAGGGAGTGAATGGTGGTGCATTTCATGCATACTGTGCAGGGCATACAAAAAACATACTACTTGGTTGCTGCTGTAGTGTGTGGTGAAGAGGCGCCCATGTACAATGGAATCCAGAATGCTGCGGACGGGGGGGTCGGTGGGCGCTGTGCATTTGCGCAGCACGTCGTGCGCTGCTTGCCACACACTGGGTCGCATGGTTGTTACAGCTGGTTTGTCCTGCTGGTATGCTTGCACTATGTCCAGCATGTCCACACTGGGTGTAGTGTTGGTTGGGAAATTGCCAACAAACAACGCCCACACCACACCCGCATCCCGCCCTCCGTACTGGGACGCCCGCCACGCCTCTGCTCGTGATTCCTCCCAGCATCGACCAGTCGCTGCAGCAAACAACTCTTTGCGATGGTCTACACTGCGCGGTGGGAAATAACCGCTCGCTACAGCATAGGGAAAGTCACTGTTCACCATGGATACAAGATGGTGCAAGGTTCAACGGTATTTTTCCAAGTCACGATATGCTAGTTTTACTGTTTTGTGGATACAACTGGATCGTGGGTCACGATGTTTGCGGGGGTTGAGTGTGTAGGTATATGGATTGTATTTTTATATATACAACGATCCACACACACAACCCAGATCCAAAGTTCGTTGTAACAGCACGTACTATGTGGTTGTCAACACCTCAAAATAAGTCGAGCTTGGTGCAACATCGAAGAAGCATCTGGTTGCATACATGCCGCACCAAACACGCTGCACCACCACCACCCCAAGCCTTGCTCTTTTTAGAGCAGCTATTCCAACCCAAGACATCCCATGCACGCTTGCAGACAGTACAAGACAGGCAGCAGTTAGTGTCACTCATAACAGAGCCAGACGTCAACATCGTGTGGTGGCCACGCACAAAATGGAACACAACCAAGGCGGTGGAAGATGCAACACGCGCCGTGGGCCTGTTCAAGGAACAAGTGGTGGTCATCCGGGATGGGGATGTGTCAGTTGAACAACAAATACAACGGCTGTTCCCCAATGGGACCGCCAATCCATTGCATGCCCTCCTGGCCGAGGATGTGTGCAACGTTGTGCACATGTACCTTGATGCACTAGGTAGGGTTGTTGTAGGGGATTGAGCAACAGTTGGATATGCAGATGCATGTCCGTTGCATGGTCATTGCCACCCACCCGCGATCCCACCATCACCACGTCATAGGATACAAAAAAGCTCTGGTCAAGTTGGAAACAGTCACCAAGACCACGTGTAGTCGTTGGCATGCTGATCACGTCCCAGTGCGTTGCCTGGTCACCTATGCAGGCGCTGGCACACAGTTTGTGGAGAATCGTGACGTATACCGCAAGCAGCTGTGGCTGCAGCTCGGGGTGCAGGACACGGGGGGGTATGAAGTACGCAAGGGTGCGCACATGGAGGCTGGTGTGGGGGATGTATTGTTGCTCAAGGGACATGCATACGAGGGGTTTGAAGGTATGGTGATGAGGATTGTACAAGCCTTTTGACAAAGTCGTGGTGTTGCTGACAATGTGCGTGCGTATAATGTGAAAACATGTGCCCACCACCCAGGCAAAGGTGCTGCGCATAGGTCTCCAGATGGTGCAAGTGAGGACCAGCCGCGAGTGTTGTTGACCATTGACCAGGCTGTTGACTGCGAGTGCTGTTGATACCATTTTGTATACCATTTTGCATATCATTTTGTCCTTATAGTTTTCTAAATTCTCAACTGTAAACTATCACATACAACAAGGTAAATAAACAATAAAAGACGCACACCAAGGGATGGTTGCGATAGCTGTTGATTAGCCGTAGGTGCTGCCATTTTTTGCTCATCTGTGCAGCAAAAAACAACAGCAGCCATGCAATAACATACAACACATTGCGATTCACATGCTGTTTCCTAGCACGTACAGCCCACGGTCATTGGGTACGTGGAAAACAACCCATATTGCTGAGAACCCATCAATCACCATCACACACCGTTGGCAACCACCCAACAGGCTACAGTGCAGTGCACCCATCATGGTGCAATACAGCAAGCTTGTTGAGGCAACAACACTGTGATCATGCAAAACCACGGCATTACAGTGCTGATCTAATACCACGAAGACAAACCACCTTGCTCTCATTGCGCACACATGCCTTGCTCCACCATCATCACCGCGTCTACACAACCCACCATCCTGCCCGCACACGCACACATGCCATCAACCAAGACCGTGCAGATTCACCAGTGGGGGAGGACCGCCCCCCTGGCGTGCACTTGGGCAGCACTGATCATGTGCGCAACAACAATGATCAGCCACCCGACAACAATCAATTAACGCCATCATGGGACCTTGTAGCCATCGCGCTCGTCTACTCGGTGCAAGGCCTGCTGGGTCTATCACGTCTGGCTGTGTCCTTTTTCTTCAAAGATGAGTTGAATATTCAACCCACAGAGTTGGCATTGCTGACTGGCATTGCCTTGTCCCCATGGGTCGTCAAGCCACTGTATGGTTGTTGTGTATGGTATTGTGTATGGTGGTGGTGGTGTTGTTGTGTAAGTTGTTGTGCCTGTTGTGTGCACAACCATCAATGCATTCCACATTCACCCCAACCAACCCTACCCCCCCCACCCCCTTTCAAAACACTCCCCCCCCCCCCCCCCCACAAACATAGTTATGGTTTTGTGTCAGACACAGTCCCCCTCTTTGGCTACCGTCGCCGCAGCTACCTGGCCCTCTGTGGCCTCCTAGGGGCAGCCTCCTGGCTCACCCTTGCCCTTGGTGTGGACAATGTACAAGGTGCCGTCCTCGCCCTCTTCCTGGGCAGCATCAGCACAGCATGTAGTGATGTGGTGGTCGATAGCATCGTCGTGGAGCGGTGTAGAAACAAACCCCAAGCCACTGCTGGGTCATTGCAGTCGTTGTGTTGGACGTTTCAATCATTGGGTGGGATTGCGTCTGCGTATTTTTCAGGGTGGGCGGTGGAGCTGTATGGCACACGACCTGTGTTTGCAGTGACTGCAGCGTTTCCACTGTTGGTGTCGCTGTCTGCGTTTTTCATCATTGAGCAACGTGTTGGTGGTAGTGGTGGTAGTGGTAGTGGGTGGGAGGTGCGGCAGGGGTGGGATGTGACCAACAGCAAAAAGCAACAGCAGGGTGGTGGTGGGGGGGTTTTACAGAAAAACAAAGGGGCTGCAGCAGGTGGCGTGCAGGAAATGGACCCCACCAAGCAACTACCCACCAATCCCCCCACAGCACCAACAGCACCCACAGCATTTGCCTCAACCCCCACCCCCAGCACAAGTGTGCAACCACCCACACTTGTGCAGCGGCTGCAATCACAAACCATGGCGTTGTGGGGCACTATACGGCGAAAGGACATTTTGCTGCCGGCCACGTTTGTGTTTTTGTGGCAGGCGACACCACAGGCAGACACTGCCATGTTTTTTTTCTACACACAACAGCTGGGGTTTGGACCTGAGTTTTTGGGCCGAGTGACGTTGGCCAGCAAGGTGTGTGTTGATTGATGTGTTGGGGGGGGGCAGCATGGAGAGTAACACCAATGGGGAGCAACACCATGGAGTAGAGAGACACACATTGTATACATGCTTGTATACATCAAGCACTCGTGATCCCCAACACACCCACCCAACCCCGCCCAAAACAAACACAGATTGCCTCGCTTGTGGGTGTGGGAGTGTACAATTTTGCATTGAAATCAGTGCCATTGTCAAAAACATTGTTCTACAGCGCCATCTTGGGAATGGGGTTGGGAATGACGCAACTCATCCTCATCACGGGGCTTAATCAGGAATGGGGTTTGAGCAATGAGCTGTTTGTCATTGGTGATAGTGTCGTGCTGGTGGTGTTGGGGCAGGTGGCTTTTATGCCGCTGCTGGTGCTGGCAGCACGAATCTGTCCCCAGGTGGGTGGGTGGGTGGGTGGGCGGATGAGGTGGTGTTGTAGTGCATCCAATGTGTGCATGTGTGCTATACCTGTGTAATGCAGTCATTGCTTGCTGTACACATGCGATGCATAATACACACCCACGCAACACCCACACAACACCCACACAACACCCACACAGGGTGTGGAAGCGACGTTGTTTGCAGCGCTCATGTCGGTGATGAATGGGGGCATGTTTTTGAGTTCCTTCCTCGGGGCAGGGTTGACCAGTGCATTTGGTGTGACCTCCACCAATTTCACAAACTTGGCACAGCTCGTGGCAGTGTGTCACTTGACGTCGTTGATACCCTTGCCGCTGTTGAAGCTTGTTCCTGCTGATAAAGATGTGGACGATGAGGAAGACGGTGATGAGGGGGGTGGAGGTGGAAAGGCGAGCGGAGAGGGCAACACAGCAGCTATGACAAAAGAGCATTGAATACACATTTGATTGCTGAGCAATGATTGATTTGTAGTAACTTGGATTAGGAACCGTGTACACACACAGCACAGCACACAGCGTGGATAAACTCCTCCAAAAAACAACATAGCAACCATTTCTATCGCCATGCTTCTTTGCTATTGAGATTGTGTATCGACTATGTGGCCTGCAGTCCATTTCAGGCGGCCATCTTGCTGCTGGGCATTGCTCATCGTACTGTTCATACTGTGGGGACAAACACTTGCCCTCGCTGGTGCAGCAGCATCCCCTCAATGCAGTGCATCTGGACCACGGATTGACTGCGGTACGTTCCATTTGCAGTTTCGAGTAGGTTGATGAAACAGCAACGCGGTGTTGCCTGCCACGGTCCACGTCCCTGTTCGTGCAACCACACTGATCGCAACATCGATACTATGTCGATGCCATGCGCATGCAAAAGTATTGCCTTTCTATTGCAGGGTTTGCCACCGAGGAGGACTGTACAGCTCATGCTTGCTGCTGGAGCCCACCTCAGCAAGCACCTAATCACGCCGTCATTGAGCTCCCATGGTGTTTTGCACCAAATGGCGATCAATCTGTACATATATATACCCCCACTGCAGGTGGGATTGTACTGGGGTGGGTGCGGCACACCACCATCGTTCACATACTAAACACACCCCCACACAGGCGCCAATCCCACCGACACTGTGCACAAAGGAACTATAACACTGCAGCAGGGCACCTTTGCCGAGGCTGGTGCTGACCTTCCTACACTCCAATTTGAGGCACGCCATTGGGATGTTGACATTCTCCGTGTGCGCATCACCACCCCCGATGCAGACCGCTGGGAGGTGCCTGCACGACTGTTTCCCAATAATTTGCAATCACCACTGAGTGAGGGAGCGCAAGGAGATGCAGCAGGTTGTGCATGGTGATGAATGTCCTGGATGTTCTCAGAGACCACACACAATTTGGACACTCACCTCTTTCCCCATCACAGCCAACCCATCATTGCGCATCATCACTGAAGACCTGCCCTTCAGTTTTGCTGTTGTCCGTGATACATCCCCCAACGATGATGACACTGCACCATGTCTGTTCAACACCAGCGGACACCGTCTGCTCTTCAAAGATGAATATATCGAACTCACAACGAGCATTGCACATGATGCTGCACTGTATGGTCTCGGGGAGCGCACTGTGTCTGCTGGATTGCGTGCTGCACGCTCTGGCATCCCTCGCACCATCTGGGCTCGTGATTTTGGTGCCATGTACCCCGATGCCAATCTGTATGGCGTGTATCCCATGTATTTATCTATTAATCCTACCGGTACGTTGTTGTTTTTTGGGGCGGGTAAGCGTGATCTTGCAACCCATATGTGATCAGCATCCCCATCATCACTGAATCCCCATCATCCCACCTTTCCCCCCCATAGACGGCAGTGCCCATGGTGTATTGCTACTCAGCAGCAACGCAATGGATGTTGTGCTTGGCCCATCATCGCTGTCGTATCGAGTCGTCGGGGGGATGCTGGATCTGTGGGTTTTCGCAGGCCCCACCCCCGCGGCCGTGCTTGAGCAATACACCAGAGTAGTTGGACGCCCTGCCCTGCCCCCCTACTGGTCCTTGGGCTTTCACCAGTGTCGCTGGGGCTATGAAAACGTCTCAGTGTTGCACGATGTGGTGGATGGCTACCGGGATGCTGACATCCCGCTTGAGGTGCTCATCTCCGATATCGATGCCATGGATGGAAAGCGTGTGTTTACATTGGATCCTGTGCACTACCCACTGTCAGAAATGCAAGCATTTGTGGAAAAACTGCATGGAAATGGACAAAAGTGGATTCCCATCATCGACCCGGGGATCAAGATCGATTCAGAGTACACTGCCTACACGCAAGGCTTGGAACAGGATGTGTTTATCAAGGATGTGACTGGGGAGCCATATGTAGGGTCTGTGTGGCCAGGACCTGTGCATTTCCCTGATTTTTTGGCGCCCAAGGGTGTGCGCTATTGGATTGCACAGATTGCTACGTTTTTCAAGATGATTGCGTTTGATGGGTATGTTTTGTGGTGGTGGTGTGGTGTGGTGGAGTTGTTGATGGATGTGTTGTTGATGGAGAATGATGTTATTGTGTGTGCATGTATCATGTGCACTCGCACAAACATGTGTCAGCACTCACACAAATATTTGTCAGCATCCACACATATTGTCACCTCTTCCCCCCACCCAACCCAACAAACACAGGCTATGGATTGACATGAATGAACCAGCAAACTTCTGCACCGGGGAAGTGTGTCGTGTCCCCCCCAACCATGATTACAGTTTCGAGGTGGCCCACCTGCCCACCCTCAATGAGGATGGCACAATTGAACCAACTGAGAGCTGTCCTCTGCAGTGCTGGACCAGGGAGGAGCTTCTAGAAGCACTGTCCAAGGGTTTTCCTTCAGGAGAGGGAGGAGAAGGTTTTCCAGGAGAGGGAGAAAAAGAAAGAGGAGAAGGAGAAAAAGAAAGAGGAGAGGGAGAAAGAGCAAGGGATGAGTTGCTGTTGCCTGGGGGTGTAGGAGAGGAGGTGGTGGAGGATGTGAGGAGGAAAGTAGAGGGGATGCCAGACCCCAAGTACAAGGTGGGTGAGTGGGTGTGGAAGTAGGGGGGGAGGGGTGTTGTACACGTCCACACATCCACACACATCCCCCCCACAAACACACATACAACCACACACATCCACACATCCACATCCACACCCATACACCCTCCCCAACCACACCCTCACCTAGGTTGCTAATAGTAATGCTGCCCTCCCACTCGGCACCAACACTGTAGGGTTGAGTGTCAATGGGTGGGGTGCAGAGGGCCCCGGAGCCCTTCATTACAACACACATAGCCTGTATGGATACACAGAAGCAATTGCAACACATGATGCACTGTTGCAAGTGACTGGTAAACGTCCCTTTGTATTGACACGGTATGTTTTTCTGTTTGCTTTTCATTTTCATTTTTTGGTTGGTGGTGGTGGTAGTGGTGGTGGTGGTTGTTATCGGTGGGGGGGTTGTTGTTGTGCCGCTTGTACCCTGTTGGTGTGTGTGATGTGCACATGGAATGCACGCTCCACACCACTCCTCACTCCCCACTCCACACACTCCACCCCCCCCCCCCCCCCCCCCCCCCCCCCCCCCCCCCCCCCCCCCCCAGCTCCTCCTTCCCCGGCACTGGGCGTGTGGCAGCCCACTGGACAGGGGATAATGCAGTCACATGGAACGACCTCCATTGGAGCATTGCAGGGGTGATCAACTCTGGGTTGTATGGCATGCCCATGACTGGTGCGGATATATGTGGGTTTGGTGGTCAACCTGATATGGAACTGTGTGCTCGGTGGATTGGGGTGGGGGCATGGTATCCATTCAGTAGAAACCATCATGCTATTGCTGCTGGGGAGCAGGTGAGTGGGGGTTTGGGTGTGTGAGGGTGGGGGTGAGGGGGTTACACAATGTGGAGGTGTTGTATGTGTGTTGTGAAGCATAAACAACACTGTCCCTCCTCAGACACACACACACATACACACAAACACACTCACACAAACACACATTTGCACATACAACACCAGATAGGAATTGTATCACACATTGTACTCCACACTGTATAGGAATTGTATCGATGGCCTGAGGTAGCTGCTGCTGGTCGCAAGGCCCTCAACCTCCGATATGCCCTGCTACCATACCTATACACCAGCATGTATGAAGCCACACGCTATGGCTGCCCTGCCATGCGTGCGCTGTGGTTTATGTATCATGATGATGCCGCTACCCTGGATATCGACAGGTGTGTGTGTATGTGATGTTGTATGTGGTTTGCATGGTGTGTTGTATGCGGTGTGCATATACACACCTGTACACACACACACACAAAAGAAAACACACACACAAAAACACACACGTCCCAGGCAATTCATGGTGGGGGATGCAATCCTAGTCACACCTGTGCTCGCAGCTGGCCAAGACACAGTACAGGGCTACTTCCCACCTGGGCAGTGGCACCTGCTGTGGGAGGGGCCGGTGGAGCCACAGGGCCCCCAACAGGGCCCCTCCCATGTGACACTGACGGCACCGCTGGGGGAGGTGCCGGTGCATGTGGCGGCTGGGCATGTGGTGCCCATGCAGGTGTGTTGATGGTGGTGGTGGTGTTAGTGGTGGTGGGATTCACATGCACTCTCACATGCACTATACAGCAAACCAATTACACACAACAACAGCATTGTGAGTGATCGACATAAGAATTGATGTGCATCAACACCACATCAATAACAATACCATCAAATTTCTCCCTCCCCCTAACAAAACACACAGAAACCAGCAGCAACCACAAATGATGTACGCACAAGCCCCCTGCATTTCCTCATCACCCTGCCCCCACTCGATGCCCCATCCACCCCCACGCCCCGCTGTGCCGCCCAGCGCCTTCCCCCCATATGCACAAACACCCACATCACCATCCCCCGCGCGGCTGTGCAGGGCACATGCAACAGCTGTGGCCCTCAGAATGATCCAGATACCAGTACATGGCTGGAAGAGGGGAAAGACGGCGCTGCTGTACACACGAATGACGGCGCTGGTGTACACATGACAGACGCAAGCGTGGCATGCGGGCATGTGTATGTTGACAATGGCGAAAATCCTACACCGGTGGACAATAGTTTGCTAACCATTGTTGCAACACTCGCCAAGGATGGTGCTGGTCGTGTGGTGGGGGAGGCACTGGTGCTGCATGGTGAGAGTATTGGTGCACTGCCAACGGCATGTGCGATGGATGTGGCGTTGCCGCTGCTTGGGGGGGTGCGCGTGGTGGGGTTGCCCAGGCATCCATCGCAGGTCAAGGGTGGGGTGGATGTGCAGGTGACATTGCACAAGGTGGTGGTTGTTGTGTCTGATGAGAAGAAGACACCAGTGGCCAGCATGCTTGCAGATAGGGTGCTGCCTGAGGGATCACAGCTGTCAGTGGTTGGCAGCAAGCAGGTGCCCCAAGATGCAGTGTGGTATGACGGGGAGGCGGGGAGCTTGCGTGTTGAGGGCCTGGATGAGGCCATGGTGTGTCCACAAGGGTGGGTGGTGACGTGGACGGTGGCCTCCATGCCCACTGTGTCCGTTGTCTGAGAGGATTTCGTGTTTCTGTTCGCATACTACCATAATCACACTTTTCGTGTATTTCTGCACTTATTACCGTAATCACAACATAATCACACCACCACCAATACCCTTTGTTATTTCTCCGCTTATTCGTATTGCTGTAAGTTTTGACACTGACAGTTGCGATGGATGCCGTTCCATCGGCGTTGTCTCAGCTCGTCTCAAACACATACGGCAGAGCCAACGGAGGCACGTGTATTGTATTCTAGCTTATTTCCTAGCTCCAACAAACCTGACAAGACGCACAAGCTTTTGTATAATCGATCGATCAACGACACCATCCTATCGTGCAGGTATTTTCAGGCGGTTTCGTCGTGTCTTTGAGCTCAACGACGAGGAAAGCACAGATGTAGAGCTCAGCAGCCTGTCAGAGTTTCGTAGCAAGCTCATCAATGGCACTGGCAGGGCTGTACTGGTGGAAGACACAAGGGCCTGCAACGATAAGCGGGTGCTCAAGTTTGTCTCAGACCCCCACCTCCGCCAATTTTACCACACCCTCACGACCCTCCAACGCCATCCACACCTGTGTCATGTGCACGAGGTCATCGCTGTCGACGAGGACAGCGTTGCCATCGTGCAGCAGTTTGCCAGCCATGGCAGCCTGCGTGAGGTGCTCTCCTACCTCCCCTCACATGCTCTAAGTGAAGAAAATGCTCGCCTATTGTTCCAACAGCTTGTGCTGGCCGTTGACTACTTGGTCAAAGAGGTAGGAGAGGTGGATATGCACTTGTGTGGGGGGAACACATCTGCCCACACCAATGCTGATCACATCCTAACCTCCCTCTCAGGGTGTGAATGCATTTGCCATTACCCTAGACACCTGCTTTCTCCATCGTGATGGCTGCTTCCGCCCCCACAATACATCCACCAGCGCACACCGCCTCGCTGCCATCCCTCACCATCGGCACGCTGCGACCACCACCACGAATCACCCCCACGAGATGGTCTCACTCATCAGCACAGGGGGTGGGAACCATGAGCCAACACCCCCTGTGGCAGGGGTGTCAACACACAACAACAACACAGCAACAACAACAAGAGAGCACACAAGGGTAGCAGAAGCAGAGCTAGCGCCCATCGTATCTGCTGCTGCACATGCCACAGCACACCCGCCCTCCCTGTATCGCACCATCCCACCTCCCCAACCACGTCCCACTGTCCCAGCTGCAACACAAACCACCCATGTGGTGCCCCCGTTGCGCCTCTCACTGCTGCCACACATACGACACACAGCAGCAACAGCAGCAGGGGCCCCACCAGCAGCAGGGGCCCCATCTATAGAAACAAGGGGTACCGCAAGCAATAACCCAACCTCTGCAGCACGGGAGCGCAGCAGGCTTGATGTGCTGTCGGCAACACAACGAGCACGACACACGCAGCATTTCGACTTGAGTGATCAAGATTTACGATTGGTACTCGACCCACGACCGATGCCACTGGGTGGTGCGCATCATCAGCACAGAAATACCTCTGCAGCATTGTCCAGCAGTACATTGCCGACCTCAACACCTCACAGCAATGCCCCTCATGCTTCTCCCTCAGACATCAACCTCCTGCGTCACCCTATCTTGTATTCTGCACCTGAAATCTTGCAGCCCCATGCAGGCCGGGCCCCCACTGCCACACCGGGTCCTCCAACACACAGTGTGGCCAGCAACGACACCAATGCAAGCAGCAACGCAGCAGCAGTGTGGTCGATGGGTGTGGTGCTACACTGCATGCTGACCGGGTCGTTTCCCTTCGTTCAGGGTAGTACGTGGGCAGCAGCAACACGAGCATGCTGTTCCAGCCAGGGCATAGACACAGCGGTGCGCATACTTGCGTCGGACATACTGCACGCGCCATTGGGAGGGACCGGGTCCTCACGTTTGAGGGGCCTGTCCCCGCAGGCTGTGTCGCTGCTGGAGCAGTTGCTGCACTTTGATCCGGCACAGCGACTTAAATTAGAGCAGGTGCTTCATAACCCCTGGATGATGCAACGGGCCCCTCTGGGGGGGCTTGCTTTCAATGAAAGCCTCGTGGCTATGGGGAGGCGGGCTGGGTAGACGTGTGGTTGTGGTGGGGGGAGGAGGGAAGCCCTCTTTTTCAACTTATTTTTCAATGGCGTGTCACAATAATAACTGCCCTTTACAAGTTGGAATCAACAGAAAAAAAACACGAGTTGAATAGAGTAGTACGACCATTCCCGATTTTTCATTCATCATTGATCAGCCCAGCCCCCCAAAAGAGTAACAGCGTAAAAGCCAAAAGGACCCCCCATGCCTTCCTACCCCGTCTACTTCCATGCCTTGACCTCCATTGGTGCATGATCCTGTGTATACACCTCCCCAGTATCCATATCCAAATACTTGTACGTACTCAAATCCAAATTACTCATTCGAACCGTCCCCAGCAGCCCCTCTGGCAGCTCATCCTGTTTTATGCCCTCCAACAGCACCGCCAGGTCCACCACCAGCGATTTTGTTGCTGGCTGCACCAACCCCACTACACTGCTTGCTGCACTGCTGCTCCCGATGTCAACATCGATCTCCAGATAGCGGCGGCCATCCTCCATCTCCCCTTTGTGGTAGGTGGTGGTCAGTTTTCGGCCCAGGATGACGGGGGTGCTGCCTACTGCTTGTTTGATCACCCAGCTGCCCTGCACCACTTTGGGGATGAGCTTGAAGTAGTTGGTGCGATCTGCATCCGTACCAGCAACAAACCTGAGGAGAGTGGGGGGGGATGGTGGGGGATGGTGGGGGATGGGGATGGGGGATGGTGGGCATCTCAAACACAACACTATTCAATCACCATGTTCTTCCACTACCTCCCCAATCAAAATGTTCTCATGTTCTCACACTATCTCCCTTCTCCTCCTCATGATCACCCCCTTCTCCTCATCATATACCCCCTCCTCATTACCACCTCATCTTCATTATATACCCCCCACCAATATCCCAGTACCTTGCAAGTGCACGGTCAACGGGGCTGGTCAACGACAAATCATCCTCATCACTGTTATCCCCTGCAATGCTGGTGGCCACTGATTGACTGTCGGCTGTGCTATCAGCTGGCATGGATTCTGGGTCAATTTCAGCGCCCCATGAAAAAACAAGGGAAAGGAAAGGGGGGCCGGGTATCATGAGGTTGACCACGAGTATAAAGGGTGCATCTCCCAACCTGGGAAGGGTGGGTGGGTGGATATACAATATACATAGACAGTAGATGTACAAAGGTAGATATACAAAGAAAGATAAGAGGGGCATGTTGACACACATAGCAATCTGGCACGCTTGATACACACGGCAATGCATTAGAAACGTATACTGCAACACACCATGACACCCCACATCAACCCTACAACACTCACACACCCATCATTGCCCTCACATCACCCCCGCACATACTTGACAGACGGCAGCACAGCAGCAACACCATTCGACTTGCGCTGTGTGCGAATGAGATCCGTTGCCATCAGCGCAAACACGGGGGGCCCTGCATCGATTTTCTTCTTGTCTGTAAAATACTTGGGGCCCCTCAACCGAAAGCCTGCAGCACCTGGGCAAGACCAGAATGAGCGATCACAGGTCCCCTCTGCCCATGCACGTATGCTGACGGCGGTCCCTGCTTCGGAAAGGGCCCCTCCTTCGATGCCCTCTCCATCGAGGGGGGGGCCCTCCATGACCGACTGCAGCAGCCTGGGTGGGGGGGTGGGGAGAGGGGTGGGGGGGGTGATTGGTATGTGATGGGGAAGGGTTGATGGGTGGGTAATGGGTGTGGGATAGGTTGTGTGTGCGTCAATGTGTATGTTTTCACGCAATATGCACATTACTGTGTATGCCCCTACAAACCCACCATACACCCAAAATACACACCCATGACACACACAACACCCTCTACACATATACACACACATCAGACAACACTCTCTCTACACACACACATACACACACGCACACACACACTCATACTTGGCTTGCAGCAGTGACTTGCTTCTGAAATTATGATCCAGCACATCAAGGGTAGTGACTGTGTCCTCCTCCACATTGAATTCCAATGGCTGAATCACAAAACGCTCTTGTTCCAACTGTTGTGGTGTTTGTTGTGTATGTGTAAACGTGTGTAAACGTGTGTGTATGTGTATGTATGTGTGTGTGTTTATATCGCATTCTACCTTCATATGGTACTCTCCCTATACCACGTGTCTACTGCAACCAATACACCACACCATCCCTCCCCTCACACACACCACACCTACTATACCCCCCCCCACCCCCCCCACCACACCAACCTACCCTGTCTCGCACAGCCATCATGGTAATAATGAAGGGCTCCACAAATACCATGGCCAGCTGCTGCTGCCCCAGCAATAAACTTGCCAGGGCCCCACTCAGCCATCCTCCCCCCTCGCATTTCATGACGAGGGTGACCAGGGACTCGGGTGACCGGCCCCCTGACTGGTAGCGGGGTTGGAGGGGGGCAATGGTCAGGCCTGCTGCTGGCATCTGTGGGGGGAGGGTGTGTGGGGTGTGTGTGGAGGGTGGGGAGGGGGAACCAGATGACTCGTATCATCACACATCACATGCACTTGTATCACCACACATACACACTACACCCACACGCACATTTCCCCCCACATACCCTCATGCGCACAGGGGTTGTCCAATCCCAAAACCCTCCCTGGGTGGCTGGTGCATCAGGGTGTTCTACACTTTGATACAATAACACATGCGTGCCCTCATCATCCACACGCCATGTTTCACTTACAACATACTCACGACGTGCGCTGTGGGGGGAAAGAGGGTGTGTGTGTAGGGAGGGGAATGTGTGTGGGGGGGGAATGGAAGCGCATCATATAGGACAGAGGAAGAACAACAACAGCGTAATAACAACAACAACATAGAACAAATCACGTACCAAATACGTCGCAGCCACCCAGCAGCCCTCACAAACCCCTTGACAATAGTGCGGTGCTCTGACACACGTTCCACCTCTTCATACATGCGATCATTGGTGACGTCACCAGCAGCAGATGAAAATTCTGAAATATATGCCTGTGAAATGACAGGGGAGTAGTTTTTTGAGTGTGTAAATAATTGTGTGTGCAAACAAGAGCCATTATGTGTGTGCAAACAAGAACGCAATACGATGCACAATTACACAAAACCCCCATGTACGATACACCCGTTGTTCAACACACCCCATTTCACTCTACACCCACACCCAACCACCCACAAACACCCCTCACATGACACTCACGCACCTCAAACACTTCATTTGGTGGTGCACGTACAACCAACGATGCCATTACAGCACCCCCCGTCCCGTCCTCCCCAGGCTCCTCCAAGTATACAGCAACCCCATTGACATGCTTGATGGATGCCCACTTGCGTCGGACGTTGCGTTTAGGGACACGTGGGCGGGTCCTATTGGTCATGCTTACAGATTGACGAGTGTTGGCAAATGCCTGTTGGGATGTGTTGGGGTTGTGTTGTGTTGGTGTGGTGAGTGTCATGGGAGGGTGATTGCGCTGCATGGTTGGTGATGGCTGTGTGCACACGTGCTTGCTGATACGCACCCACAATATGCACTGCACACACAAACATACAAAACACGTACACCCACTGAATTACATAACCTCATACCTCATGCTCATTCTCAAAGGGTGACGGCTTACCAACAGCAGTGGCAGCGGTGGGGCTTGTTCCAGCAATGGCGAGCAATTTTGAATGCCACACACGTGCTTCTTCTTCCGTTTCCAGGTAGAGCGTGAGGGGTTCTGCATTGGCAAAGCGGATCTTCATACCATGCTGTGTGGGTGTGTTTGTATCAGTGTTGCATGCATCCATACATCCTTGTATTCACATCCTTGTATTCACATCCCTGTCGTCACATGCTTCACATGCTTCACATTCATACATGCATTTGCAACACACGATCACAGAAACGCACTCTCAAGTGCATGTTCAATCCAACCACAGCGCACATACCAGGTGCTTTTTGGTGTATCGACTCGCAACGATGGCAATCACAGTAGAGGTGCCCTTGGCTTTGATCTCGCATTCCACCTCTTTGATGGGGTCCACCGTAGCCCCTGTCAAACTCCACACCTTGCTTGGCTTGGCATCCTCTTCACGGCGGTAGGTCATCAAAAATGTTTCAGCAATTGCTGCAAACCGCTTGTTGACGAGGTTGTCGATGACGTCACTTGATCGGTACACCCACCCCTGCTTGATGGGCTGCACTGTTGGCAGGCGGTTGATGAGCTCTGCACGGCGCTCGGTAGGGAGCGTGACAGAGGACATGGTGACACTATCAGTGGTATTTTGTTGGGGGAAGAGCAATAGGTGCGCGTTGATCTATGCTAGGGGTGTGCTTTGATGAGTAAACACTGATTTGTGTGTACCTAGTTGACGATCAAACGGCAGGATGTTACAGTATGTAACAGAATATCGTGAATGTATGAGGTTGCAGTGGACAAGGGTAGAGCTCATGCACATTTGCTGCATGGCATGCGTCCTGTATAATAACTTTTGCATGCACACATGCTAGGCTGTGTACCTCGTGGTATGAATACAGCAGACTAGACGGTCTCGCAAGTACAAATGACGTTGTATGCACGATCAATTATTATGTTCGTACCACCAAAAAAGTGCACCACAACCTACAAATAACAGGGTCATACGAGACGACATGCGCCATGTCACGATGGCAGGCACGATGACAGGCACGAAATAAAACAGCGTTCAGCGTGGCAACATCTCACCATCTTGATTGTGAGTTTTCAACAGCACTATCATGGGCATTGGCGTTGCAGAACTTGCCCTGGTTGTAGTACAGTATCTAGAAAACCAGGGTTGCCATCAAGCAGCTCAAGTCTTTCGAAGGTGCCCTGATTTGGTGTTTTTCCTCAATCCTTCGTATTCCCCAACGCCCCACTCCCACCCCACACACAGAGAAGCACAGGAGCGCATATGCCCCCTTCCAGCAGTCTACCATCAGCTACGCAAGCTCGAATCCATAGTCGACGAATATGTTTTATTAAAACACCAGCGGGATCGTCTCCAGGCCCTCTCTGCCGAGCATCCTGTGCTCGGCAGCATCATCACCACCCTCAACCTCCATGCATGCAGTGCTGCCCTCGCCATCACGCCCGTCGCACCACCAGCAGCACAGCGGGATCAGCCAACAGATGATGCCCCATCCGCCTCCATGCCCCGAAAGCATCATTCCCCCGGAAAGCACCATTCCCCACCACCACCAGCAGCACAGGCTCGTCCACCAGCACACCCACCTGCAGCAGCCTCAGCAGCCAATGTGCGGGAGCATGTTGCAGCAGCTGGTACTCCCAAGCGCCCAGTACGAAGAGGGCGCCGTGCTGCTGACATTGAGAGCACAGGGAAAACACCCCTCGACATGGTATTGATGTGCGGGTGGTGTGTGTATGGGGGTGGTGTGTGTATGAGGGTGTATGGAAATGCATAGGTGTGTGTGCTCTACATTCAGTTGAACACTGTGTGTTGTTCCACACACTACCATTGTACCACACATTCTGTATACTCACTGTCTCCCACAATACCAACGCATTGTACCGCACACAATCCACTCAATGTACCACACAGTCTACCACCTCACTATCCCCCACACTCTCAATTCATTGTACCACAGGTAGAAGAAGTGTACACAGTGAGAAAGGACAGGAAGCGCAGTCGTGAAGCACCAGCAGCAGCATCTCACCAACCAGCACAAGGAGGGTCACGAGTAGTGCGCAAAGCCCTTCGATATGAAGGCAGCCAACAGGTAGGGGTGTGTGTGAATATGTGTGTGTTGTGTACGTGATGTGTATTGTTGGTTGGGAGAGTAGTAGGGACCCTGTGAGACACAACCAACAGGGCCTGATAATGTTGCATGACTTGACTCAAACACCCTTGTCACACACGCACACACCCTTGTCCCCCCCCACCCCCCCACCCCCACCCACCCACATACAGCAGGACACCAATATGCCTCCTGAAAGTTCCAAAGGCACAAAAAGCATGCCCTCCCCTGCCCCTCGCCCACAACACAACCCCCATCTGCTGCCCCACCCCCCCCCCCCGCACCCATCCCACAACCACGCCATGATGCAGCAGCACCAACAGGGTTTGCAGGAAATGCAGTGATACGTGTTCTACAACAGCAGCATGTGGTGGGGCAAGATGCAGCGGCAGCAGCAAACGCTGCAGCAGCAGCAGCGGCATTGGTGACGACAAGGGGGGGCTCTATCCCCCAACACCCACACCAGCCCCAACACCATGCCATTCTACATGACCCTGCTGGGCTGTTACTGGATGGTGGTGAAACAATCGGCGGCTTGACCAACATGTTTGCAGGTGACAGCTTGTTTGGCATTCCCATGATGGATGGTGATGGGGCGCAACACCCCACCAACCATGGTGGTGATGGTCATGCTGCTGGTGGTGGTGCTGCACATGCTGGTGGTTTGGCAGCGCCAGCAGTGGTGCATGCAGGCAACAGGGTGATGGGCAACAAGGAAAACATGGTGCAACAGCACCATGCAGGGGCTATGCATGTCAATGGGATGCCACATGCACAACAGGGTGGGGGGATACCAGCGCATGGGCAACAACGCAAGGCATCCAAAGCAGCTATAGAAGCATTTTTGGGCACTATCAATGCACCATGATTGTTCAAGGGTGATAATGTATGGGTTTGTTTGTGGAGGAGCTGCAGGTGCAAGTGGCATGTCACGCCAGTGTGTGTGGGGCGTGGTATGGGTGTACCATGAGTGTGGTGTACCATCTGTATCTGGTGTACCAAATGCAAAACCAAGTGCATTACATGATATGAGGGAACGGGCACACGCCCCTTTATTTTTTTCCCTTTTCATATTCAACCATCGTGATGAAAGAATCTGAAAAAAGCACAAACGGGTAAAAAAATAACAAACACTTTCCAACGCTCACCATAAACTAAATTATTTGTTTGCGTTCAACGCGAAATGCAACAAGAAGCAGGTGTGCATGCCAATTGTCAATCACACAACGCAGCGTGTGCAGATCCAAAACACCAACATACCCCTGTGCGAGCCCCAACACCCCCACACGCACATCAACCCTCCCACACACACCCCAACCAGCCCACAATCACACTGTGGTAGTAAACATGGCAACATCAGCCTCAAATAATCGTTGTGCAAACACATACAGCACCATGTCGAGGTGGTTGGTGTGTGCAAGGTGGTACATGATCTCTGTCAGTGGTAGGGCAGTGGTGGAAGCTACCCGAGCAAATGCCTCAGGGCCCAGCACCTCTGGTACAAAACCCATGAGGGCATTGCTGTGCCGCTCTGATACACGAACCTGGATGTGGTGGTGTGCGTGGTGTGTTGTTGTGTGGATGGGCGGTTCTGAGTTGTTTGTTGTTGTGTTGTGTTGTGTTGTGCGTGGTGGGTTGTGAGTGGTCTATGGGAGGATTGCTGTACACTTGACTGTGTACGCTATACACTCTATACCCACACATATACATTCTTCCACTGCAGCAAGGCGTTGAGCAGCACATCATCCTTGTCATGCTCCTCTAACAGCAGCAACACATCAAACTGCATCAATTTGAGTTTTGCTGCTTGTAGGTGCTGCTCAGTGATGGTATCATATGGTAGGGAAAACACCTAGGTTGTGTGTGTGTATATTGTGTGTGTGTGTGTGTTTATAGTGTGTGTCTATTGCCGTGTGTATGTATGAAGCACACCACAGGTGGATGTGTTTCACATGAGAAAACACAATGTGAATAGATATAAACATGGCAGCAAAAATAATACTCACCGACCTGTTGACCAAGCAATGCACGGATGTACATGTTGTTGACCACCCGGGGTGCCAGCTCAGCAATCCCTTTAAATGTACCGGGAAACTGTGCACTTGCATTGTTCCATATATACATTTGGTGCATGTGCATTATGTTGGACACGGCCCTACTCACTGGGTTCCGCAAAATCACCATGTTGATAAATTGACGACATACATCTGCAATGCTGCCAGTGCCATCCCCAGCATTGGGCAACACGTATTCGTTGGCATGTATCTGTATCTGTCTTGCGCTGCATACACGAGCACGTTCTGCACATGTTGCATGGGGAAAGTGTTCATCACTTTGTATCCAATGGGAGCGCATCCAATATTGCCGCTGTTGGTGATGGGGTGGTGGTGATCATCATCATCATCATACGTGTGTTTCTCAGTGCTCACCACCACAGCACCAAAACCACATTTACATACCTTCATCCCTGGTTGAAATGCAGCCCACGATCCAAAGTCGCCAAACTCACGCACGTGACACTGCGATGACACGAGTTCCTGATCAGTGATGCCATAATGCCGCAGGGCGAGCTTGCAAATGGATGTCCCCCCCGTCTTGGGAATGTGGAAGAAATGCACGAGGTCGTTCTTGCGTGCACGCCCTTGTGCTACAAGACGCAAGAGATGACGGCGCACGCTGTGGTGGGCAGCGGCAACGTCATGGGGGGGAATCCACTGTGCCAACTCAGATCCCTTGGCCAACAACACAGCATTGGCAATACGTCTGGTGACTGGATACGTGCACTGTGCTGGTTGAATATTCCTGTGGCGGGTGTTTTTTTTGTAATACCAGTGTCTTGGTGGGTTTGTATCCACAGGCGTTCCACATACCGCACAGCATGCACCAGGGTGCGCAGGGCAGCAGCAGCGCCTTGTGGATCACCTGCTCCCTGATGCAGTAGGTTATCTGCAGCAGCAAGTGCATCCTGTACCCCAGGAAGCTCTAGTTCGGGGATGGTGTGGGTCTGGAGGGTTGGGTCGAGCATGCCTTGATTGATCAAGATTGCAAACAGTTCGGATGGCCATTTGTCTTGTGTAGCTGACGAAGAGATGCGAAACACTGTCAAGAGTATTGCTAGGTGCCACAATCCTCGTATTGCAGGCCTGAGCTGCATCATCGTGCTACATACTTTTGTATATGGGCTGTTCTTTATCCCCGTGTTGCTATGCATCAGCTCTAGCTCTACTGTGTTGTTGTCATGCTGTTCAACAAGCAAATTTTCTATTATCCTGATGTACACAACTATGTTTTTCAGGGGAGCCATCACCCCACATGAGCCACCATAATGTTATGTTCATGACAGTACTCTTTTGTGATAGTTACATCTTGTGTCAACAAAAAGGACCTGTGCAATGACAAACCAACACAAACATGTTGGTGAGAAGGTTGGCGCGCAGCAGGTCCCACTGCTACACGACCCAACGGTCTTCATACAAAGTCTGGAGGGGTACACAACGATTAACAAATCAGGCATGTAGTGGTGTGCGTGCTCGTGACAACGAGCTGCACCAAATACCTTTTGTTACCAAAAGGCCTCTACAGTCATGACAAACAGAGAAGACACGTGCATGGTGCAGTGCACCACCATGGGGTTGGAGCGTGCACACAGCGGTGTGTATGCGCACCATGGTAGCACGCATGCGCCAAGAAAGTGGTGATGAAAAACAACAAAAAGACGATAACAATAAAGAGAGATGTACACTCGTATGCACAAAAAACACCCAAAACAGGAAACTACATAAACACAGGAAGAAGAAATACCGACAGTGTCGCTTGCATGTGTACCAACCATGTACAACGGCGATCCCAAGTGAAGAACACCACAGGGAACAACAACATACTCAAAATTGCTCAAGACTTTGTTGTATGTGGAGGGTATGCATATGCATACACGTGGTGCAATCTGTGCAGGAGGGAACATCAGCGAGGGGCCTATCCCCCACCTTCATGCCCCCTACACAGCTGTGCATAGCACCACAACACATACAACATCCTGACAAAGCAGAAAAATATCTAGTGAAAAATATGTGCACAAATGATGGCTGTACAAATGATGGGTGAACAATAGGGTATTTGTTGTGTGTACAGGTTGGGATGGCTGTGTGCGATTGGCTACACAAGACACTTGCACCCCACGTGATGCAACACGCTTGGTATGGTTTTGTTTGGATTCATTCATCTAAATTGGTATGTACATTCATTAATATCGGTATGTACACACATGACGTTGAGGATGTGCACCTCACACACGCTGTGCATTGTGCTCAGCGTTGCTCAGCGTGCACAGCGCGTCCACGGCGTCACGCTCCGCCGCATGCCTCCCACCACCACCACCATGTGGTCCATCCATCTTTTTGTGAGACGCCGCCACCACGGGTGTGTTTTCCTTTCCGGGAACATGCCCATTGCCAGTGTCCAGTGCAGCCATCTCGTCCAGGTACAAATCCCGGTTTACCCGCTTGTCCCCAGACATGATCGCCCCCGACCCGTATTGCGACGCCAGCACCCCCGTATACCCCACCGTTGCCGATTTGCGCTTGTTCGACTTGGGTTGCACCGTGTGATGCAGAAACTGGGGGATGCGCGCTGCGGTCTTGTCATAGGGGGGGGATCGGAAATCTTCACACGTGCCCAGGGTGCGGGGTGGTGATGTGAGATTAAACAGACTTGGTGGGAGGGGTTTGAGGGTGGTGGTTTCCCCTGTCATGACATCCTCAAAGGTGCTTGCTGGTCGTCGTGCACCACGGCCCCTCTTGCGGCCCCATGTCACACCCTGGGAGTTGTAGAGGGGAAAAGGCGTGAGAGAATGTGAGAGAATGCGTGGGAGACTGTTTAGGAGACTGTGGGTATGGATAGAAAGGCAGGCAGCATGCTTTGTGGCTATTCTCAGCACATGATTGTACACACAGCAAAACACATACCGGATCATCGACATCTGTGTCAGGGGGGGTGCTGCTCCCACTATCATTGCTCCCCTGCTGTACACCACCACCACCACCTACGAGGTCCTCAAATGCCAGGGGTGGTATGTCTGCAAGGGAGCGGATGCGGGGCTTTTTCACCGATGTGGTACGAGGCATGCCACGCTTAGTGAGCATCGCAGGTGGGGGGGATGTCGCATCATCTGTGTGGTGTGGTTGGTGGGTGGTGTGTACAACCACAGTATCGTGCTGCTCCCAGGTGTTTGCAAAACACAACCCCACACACAACACAATATAAGGACACACCTCGTGTCTCCTCATCCCCCACCCCCCCATCAGTTGGCATAACGGGTGCAGGTGTAACTGCCCACATCGCTGGCCCCATCATGTGCAATGTTTGCACCTGCCCACCACCTTGCACTGTCAACATGGTTTGTCGCGCACCCGTGGGGGTTGCTGTGACGATGATGTTGTGAGTGGAGGGTTGGGGTGCCATGGCAGATGCATGGGGGGCTCGGCTCTCTGCTTCAGTCAGACGCACACTCTCCTCCTTTAGAGAAGGTCCTGTGTGGTGTAAATGGTGTTGTTTGAGAGTCACATGCTGCAGCACGTCATGTGCATGTTCACACAATATGGTGTTCAATGTACCCACACAAGCATACAATATGCATCGACATACCATCAAGCACCGGCCCTCGCACAGGTGTTGCTTGCATGGTGGGGATTGGATAAGCATGCACAGGCCATGGGTGGGATGTACGAGGGGTGACACCCATGGGGGACACACCTGTGATGGGGGGCACAGGGATTGTGATGGGTATTGGGTCACTAGAACAACAGGATGTGCATTGATCAGCAGCATGACATACCAAATGACATGGCAGGGTCCATCATGGGAGTGGCCATTGCTTGATGTGGTGGAACATGTTGTATGGTGTCCAGCAGAACAGCACCACCACCACCACCATGTCCCGTGTGTGGGTCGACGTTGCCACACGATTCACATCGGCATGCCTCTCCACATGGCACACCCGCCTGGAAGCATTCACAATACTTTTTCAGGCAACGCGTCTTGCGGCAGCGGCATCCCTTTTTGGTTTGGCGCTCGCCTTGCATCTTGGGGTCAAATGCAGTGGGACTGCGAGCCAGGATTTGAATCTTGGCCTGTTGGATCTCACGCTCATGCCCAGGTGCATTGTTGCAGTTGACACAGGCACAGTGTGGCCCGCAAAATCCACCAGCAGCAAAGCATTCACAGTAGAGCTTGAGGCATAGTGATTTTTTGCAATTGCATTGCTTGACCTCCCCGTGTGCGCTCGGTGCTGCCACCTGATGGTGACTCGTGGGTAGTTGCACCTGTGTGGGGAGATGGTGATGGTGGAGTGGTGGTCTAGAAGGTGGTGATTGTGGGGCACCACGTACTTGGGGGTGGCGGCGGGGTTGTGGGTCCACTGGTTGCTGCAGGAGAAACGATGGACTACTCCCTGAAGCACGACCCCTGTGTGGGTGGATGTGGATGGCAGCATGGTGATATATACAATTCCATAATGATCCGTAACGACAACCACCATCATCACAATACAGCACACACCTTCCATGTGGTCGACGAGGCGCATGTGTGAGCTGCCAGTGGTGTCCTATGGGCTGCGGTGAATGGGCGTCACCGACGGCCTGGGTCGTTGCGTGTACAGGTGCCTGCTGCTGCACGTCGCGTATATCTAATTGCTGCACTAATTCGGCAGTAGCCTGCAAGAATCGGCGCACTTGGGTCTGCACACTGTCATTGACCAGACCATTGCTGGTGACGAGTTTCTGCTGAAACAAGTCCTGTCAGTGATGCAAAACGTGGTGATGCTATACGATATGGTGTAATGTATCAATCGAGCTGCATGCTGGAGGAGAATACGGGCCAGCATATCCAACGTGGACGCCCGATGTGATGGCACAATACCGGAGGCCGTTACGCACCTGCAGCTGCTGTGTTGCCTGTAAAACTCTGTCAATATCTTCAGATCGCATATTATTATGTATATCGTGCGTTTCTTGACGTTTGGGTGCCGGTCTGCGGGCCCATCGTGTTGAATAGAAGATGATGAGCCTTTAGTGGCCGACGACTCTACACGTCTCTATGTTTGTGTGTCGCACCGTATGAATGTTATTGTACATATGCTCGACGGCAAAATCAACGGCAGTTTATTTTTGAAAATTGATATGAAAAGTGCAGGGGCGTGTCTCACGGCGATGTAATCCATGATTACCTACACTTTTATATCAAGGGGGGTTGTGGGGAAAAAAGGCATGGTGGTTGTGTTGAAAATATTCAATGGGTGTCACATGGCAGCACATGGCAGCACGTGTGTATACAGACAGCAACTATATGCTTTCACACTATGGCTGCGTTATTTCATGTCAAAAACACACACACCGACCTCTCTCAGGCCCCTCCCCAGGCACAGCGCTCAATCAATACATAAATATACAATGGCAACAATATTGCATGTGTGCACACACGCTCGGAGAAATACGCAACATGGGCACAGCCAAAATACAGGCAGTCAGTCAGTCAGTCATACACACAAACACACAACATTCTCAACGCCGCCGAAAGGACTTGGCAGACTTGCCCTCCTGCACAGGGGACAGCTGCGGCGCCCAAGAGGTGCGACGTGCAGCAGCAGATGAAAACGTGGGCGGCAAGGTGTTACCGGTCCCGATGAGTGGCGAACCCGGGGTTGCAGCTAATGCGTTGCCCATGGCCAATTTCTCATACTCGTGTGTTGTTTTGACCTTGGCAGGGTTTATCATGTACGTTTTTGGCGCCTTGTGTGTTGCCTGGCATGCCATGCAATGCAGGTAAAACGTGCCCTGGCGAACACGGTGGACGGGTATTGCACACACGTGGGTCACCATGTCAGTGTGCTGTAGTAGGTGGTGGATGTGGTGTGTGTGGGTGGTGTGTGTGGAAGGTGGCATGTGGCACACGTACCTCCACAACAGTTTGCTTGGAGCCACACGCTGGACACATGTACTTGTTGTCCTGACGCTTCCTTCGTGGCATCTGCCCATTGATGGAAAAGATGGTTATGAGGCACATGCTGTTTTTTGTTGTGGAATGTGTTGAGGCTGGATGGAGGCTCGTGTATGGAATGGTTGTGCGATACTTTGTCGATTCAATGTAGTGATGACTGTTGATTGTGATGGGGTGTGTTCTGCGCTGTGTGTAGCAGAGCGAAGGAGGCTACACGTTGATGTCAAGCTTAGTGATGTCAAGCGTTTGGTTTGCCAAGCGTGTGCTGTAACGTTCAAGTGTATTCGTTTATGAAACTCGATTGCTAGAGCCAGGCCACTTTAGTCACTATGGTTTTTTTTGGCTTCAAGAAGATGGGCAGCTCATGTGCGTCCCCTCGGGGCGTTGCCAAGCATGGTGTGTCAGGACCATGCAGAAGCACAGGCACACTGGAAGAGAGATGGAAACTTGCACACATGAGGCCCATGGGAGCACATTCTGGGGGCAACACCAAGCAAAGCAAGCGCTATGGTGACGAGGTGGAGACAAACACAAACATAAACAACCACCATGATTGTGCAACAACGGACATTTTGTGAGCGCTACTATCATATACTGTGCAGCACAAGTGCACACTATTCAATTTGACAAGCAATACATATAGTGCACCAAAGAGATCAGGCCATCACAGAAGAAACAACTTTGTGTGATGATGGAGATCATCAACAAAGCCAGACCGTTGCTTGGCAACACACGCATGATGTTTCCCAACAGCGCTTGCTCGCCTATTATACCAGCCCGTCGTACGTTGCAGCCAGCCAAACCAGGGATGAGCGCGCGATTGCCCGTGATTGCCGCCAGTGCAAGCACCGTAGCTCCGCTATTTGCAGCCACCAGCATGTCTATTAGGAGCAACTCAACAAACCCCATCGTGGCAATCTTCCAAGCACTGCCACTGCACATTGCCATCCCTGCTGCGGTGGTGGCCGCCTTTGTTGTACACCGTATCTTTCGGCTCGTCATCGACATTGTGCTGGGCAAACCAGGTGTGTATGTGGGGGGGTGGGGCTGTATGTACATCGACGACCCTGTCAAAGCAGGGCCCTGTTGTTGTGTCGACGCGCTGTTGCTCAACACGTTTCCCCCCCCCAACACACACAGTGATGCGAGCACTTGCTCCAAAGATCTACCTCGACCCCATTGATCCTGCAGAGCTCCGTGCCGGATTTGAACGCCGCGAACGCTCCAGGTATACTACTACAAGTGGTGGTTGATGGGCGGGGGAGGGGGGGATGATTCGAGAGGCTATACGTGTTTTGGGGGGGAAATGGGTTGTATGTATGGGTTGAAATACATACATGTATAACATGGTTTATGTGCATACGGATAATTGATGAGCATGGTTGTGTGTACTTTACAAACCACATCCCACAACAACACGAGCAACAACACCAACAGGAAGGGGCGCAATGTATCTGTAGGCACACCCACACCACCCGCCATGCATCCATTTGCAAGCAACGAAAAGGTGTGTTGGGGAAAGGGGGGAGAGAAGAGAGATCGACCTGTATGTAGCAAAAGGGATGGTGAAGCACCACCATCATACACCAGAAACCATAATCACACAACAACACACAAATGTATCAGTGCTGTATATATAAACACCCATATATAATTTTGGCACACACATGCACTCTTGACACACAAACACACATACACACAGATGACTGCAGAAGAAGAAGAACTTGCAGCAGACCGCTTGTATGCACCTGGTGGTATGACAGCCAAGGATATGGCCAATATGAAGCGAGAAATGATTGACAATGCCAACTTGCCAGGTGTGTTGTTGCGAGAGAGCGGGTGTGGTTGCATACCGGGTGTTGTGTGTACGTCATTGCGCAACATCCATGTCATTGGTTTGGGGGGATCATGCTGGAGTGATACCAGGGGGTATTCATGCACATGGAGCATGGCTCGTGGAGCATGACCCACACAGCATACCAACAAAAAAACCACCACGTCATAAGCATACATCCCCACAGATGTGGAAGAGCAGTTGCAAGCTTTGGCAGACGACAAGGGACGTGGTGGAGGCAACGCCCGAGTGGTCAACCCATTCCTTAAGAAATCTGTGCAAGGTATGGAGTACACATGACGAGCAGGGGGTTGCCTTTGCACGCACACGACACGGCATGACCCACCCCTTCCCTAAACAAACACACAGCGCGCAAGTGAGTGCACCAAAGCCACTGCCTGCTGCGTGTGTATACTGCTGCCCGGTTGTTGTCTTTGTTTGTTGCTGTAATACCACAACAACAGATAGTGTGATGCCCATCGTGATCGCAACACAGCACTTTTTCAAACTTGTGTTTCACAATCCCCATCACACATTCCAACCACCATAGTTCAACCCCACTAGTCCAACGCGCACCATGACGACCAACGTGCACGTCAACGTGCAGCATCGAGTGTTTAGCAGCATCCCACCACGACCACACCGACCCGTAGTACATTGCCATGCAAGCAGTAATTTTACCGCGGCAGGCACCACACAGGCGGCTAGCATCATCCCAGCGGCGAGCTCGACGCTGGCGCAGCCTATGACAGATACAACATCTCCAATGCCTCAGACCACCCCACAAGCGCCTGCCCAGCCGGCACAGCCTCCCCAGGAGAAATTGACCGGGGCGCAAGTGGAATTGCGCGCATTGACGATGGCAGTAGACACACACAAGCAATGGTTGGCCAACACGAGTGGGTCAGGGTCAATGCATGCCACTGGGGGTGGGGTGAGCCGCTGGACTGGGGAGCAAATGGATGCAGCGTATGAGCGATGTGGATACCTGACCAGCGAATACGCCAAGACCTTTTACCTAGGCACACAGCTGATGACGCCCGAAAAGGCGCGTGCTATTTGGGCGATTTATGTGTGGTGCAGGCGCACGGATGAGCTCGTGGATGGACCCAATGCTGCCCGCGTGACCCCTGCAGTGCTGGATCGCTGGGAGCAACGTTTGGAAGAGGTATTTTGGGGGGGGGGTGGATTGGGCGGCGATGTGGGCGTATAGGATGATGATGATGGTTGCACATGCACGTCACCACACACCACCATCACACAACAGACATTTGCAGGGCAACCATATGACATGCTGGATGCTGCACTGGCCCATACAGTCCAAACATTCCCCGTAGACATCCAATCGTTTCGCGACATGGTCGAAGGCATGCGCATGGATCTCTACAAGCCCCGCTACAACAACTTTGATGAGCTGTATGAATATTGCTACCGTGTTGCCGGGACTGTGGGGTTGATGACCACACCTGTGATGGGCATTGATCCAAGCTACAAGGGTGATTTGTCGGTGGTGTACAAGGCTGCATTGGCACTGGGGACAGCCAACCAGCTCACCAACATTTTGCGTGATGTCGGCGAGGATGCCTTTGAGCGCAACCGCATCTACTTGCCACTCGATGTATGTGTTTTGGGGGGGGGGGGGGGCGGGGGGGTGTACTTACACATACGCGTGCCATGTTTGTGTGTCAGACATGCACGCATGATCATCATCCCACCATCTTGTCATCCCACCTCACAGGAGCTGGAGCAGTATGGGTTGACAGAGCAAGGTGTACTCAATGGCACGTATGTCGCAGCAGATGGCACCGTCGACCCCCGCTGGCAGGCATTTATGCGATTCCAGATCAACCGGGCCCGAGAGTATTTCGCCGAGGCAGAGGCCGGGGTGTTTGACCTAGACCGGAACGCCCGATGGCCTGTGTGGAGTGCATTGGTGTTGTACAGGGGCATCCTAGATCGTATAGAAGCCAACAAGTATGATAACTTTACAAAACGGGCGTATGTACCCAAGTGGAAAAAGTTGGCGTTGCTGCCGGTAACACTGGTGCAGTCATTGTAGGTGTGAGGTTTTGATTGTGAGGGGTACGGTTGCTAGGGAGGGTGTGTGGGGACGAGTGTGGACAAGGGTGTGTGGGGACCAGTGAGGACAAGGGTGTGTGGTGGTGGGCTGAATGGAAAAGTACTGTAGTGTTTTCATGATGAATGAGTGTGCGGTGGGTGTGAGGTGGGTGTGTGGTTAGTGGGTGTGTGGTTTGTGTGTGTGTCCTGTCTGTGCATGTGTATGACCAGAAAAGAAAATCGACAATGAAAACATGATGGTTGGGTAGTATTGTGGTGGTGTCCATGCGCGTTGCTGCGCCGTAGTGTGATATGCTGCTGCTGCTGCATGTGTGTTATGTACTGGGGTATGTGCGCATTGCACATTGCCCTGGTGTCACCAGCAGGGTTGCTGTGTGTGTGTTTGTACGTGTGTGCTCTGCAATTTCGCTACAGGAGTGCTGGCGGTCATTGCTGCCTGCTGCTTCATTCACATACGCTTGTGCGTTGTGTTTCATGTTTTCCTCCAATCTCAAAACGTCATTTGTGGCGTGATACTCTGTAATTCTTTACATACCACATTTGCTCGTCTCTTTTCCCAAAAACCACATTAATCACGATCATGCAACCATCAACAAACCCCATTGATCGGTTCCTCACGAAATCTCAGTTGATGCTTAGGTTTTATACATATGTCATCAGCACCAAGAATCCTCTCACGAAATGGATGGGATTGGGGGTCATCTGCCTCATCTGTGCAACGCGATGCTGGCCAATCTTTGTAAGACATAAGTTGCGACTGGTGGCCATTCTTGCAGGTGCATGTGTACTTGCAAGTTACATTGGCATCAGCATCATGGGGTTGCTCGCTGTTGCGTGCTACCTGGTGTGTCTGTTGCCGACCTTGCGCGAGTGTCTGGTGCACAATGCTGGGCATCGTGCTGGTGCTGAGGGATTTGATGGTATGGTTGTTGTTGTGGTGGTGGTTATGGGGGTGGGGGTGTGGGGGGAGAGAGGGGAGGGGGGGCATACAAGCTACAAAAACACAAACAAATAAACACACACATACAGTCACACACACAATACACATCATACAAACATACAGGTCAATATGCAGAACAGTCATTCGACCCCCACCTACTAGCCCACCTTCAACTCCCTGATCCAGCACCCTGTGAGAACACTATAGAAGCAGCACGTGCACTGCTCAAGGCAGCTTCCTCAGCAGATGCCCCTGCTAACTTGCAGTATGTGGAATTTGATGTACAGGTATGTGGGATTTGATTGTGTGTGTGTGGTGTGGTGTGTGCATGTACATATGTGTGTAGGAATATGTGTTTTTTCTCCTATACACTTACACAACAGCAACATGGTATTATCATCATCACACATGCCACGACACACTCTCATCATCACACGTTCCCACTACCCCCACCCCCTCCCACCCCGTCCCCCCCAATAGGAACTCATTGATGGTACACTTGTTGCATTTCACGATGCAACAGTCACAAGAGCATTCTCCATGTCAGGTGTCAACATAGTCAAACTCAAGTCAATGGGAAAGACTATAACAACACCCATGTGGCAGTTGACCTATCAAGAGGTGTTGGCATTGGATGTGGGGGGGAGGCCTGGGGTGAAAGTGCCTACACTGGAGAGCATGTTGGATGTGTTGAGAGAGGGCAAGGTGTGTGGTGGGGGGTATATATATGTGTATTTGTGTGTTGTGAATGGGGCAGAATGCAGTTTGTATGTGTATACAATTGTATTCATCCATGTCCATTCGACCACTGTCCATCAAGGACTACAAACAAGCACACACCACATGCAACATTGTCACATACCTCTTCACTCCCCCCAAAACAACAGCTCACCTACCCTGTGGCGGTGGAGGTCAAGTCCCTGCGCACAGATGCAGGCCGCACCCGCTTTATACACCTGTGCAAGCAGTACAAAACCAGTGTCACACCGCGCCTGGATGCCGACCCACATGCCCACCGCTTTCCCAATATGGATTGGTTGACTGTCATAGCGTTTCCCCATGCATTTGCTGCTTCATTTGGAGAGTATGGGAGTGTGATGAATAAACAGTGGTGTAGTAGGTTGAGAGAGGCGGGGTTGTCGTGTCGGTGCTGTGTGTTTCATTTCATTGATTATTTGGGGGGGGTGGAGGATGTGGGGGGGGGGGGGAATGAACGGGGGGGGGGGGGGGGGGGGGGAGGGGGGGGGGGGAAAGGGTGACTAGGGAGCTTGTGGGCAATGTGAGTGTATGGCAATGTGTTTGTGTAGAGTTTTGCTGTGTGGGTATTGATTATTGTTACGCAAGAGCGTCTTCTGCGGTTGGTGTTTCTCTCACACTGCCTTTTGTGTGGTGTTTCTCTGTTTTCATGCTTACCTCATACAACTGGTGTGAAAACACACGACCTACGAGAAGAGAAAATACAATAAGAAAGTTTACAGATCATGCTATGCACAAATACTGCAAATACAGCACACAGTGAATAAAAACATATAAAAAAAACACGCACGAGTGATGGCCGCTCACCATACACCACACACAAAGGGGTTGTACCTGTCAGCATACCACCCCCATACTCCCGCACATCCATTGTATAGTACACTCCTTTGTATAGCACACATTACTTCATACAGCACCCACTAGTTTGTATCCAGTGAGACACCTTGGTCATCAATGAAGTTGCCATGAAACCCGAATGTTACTACTTGAGGCACTGTTGCTCTCCCTATTTCCTTCATGGTGCGGGCATCCAACACCACAAGGAATGAGTTGTTGGCAATGCCTGTGGTGGTGGCAATTATGGTGGTGGCGTGGGAATGCAGACGGTGGCCATGATGTTGACCACAATGTTGAACATGATGTTGACCACAATGTTGAACATGATGTTGACCACAATGTTGAACATGATGTTGACCACAATGTTGAACATGATGTTGACCACCATGATGTTGACTATAATGTTGACCACCACGAACCACAAACACAAAGGAGCCATGACAGCCAGGCATGTGCACACCCCTACCCACCCCAACACACCCCTACCATCAAGCACCACAGACAGCAGCACACCATCATCCTCCTCTGCCCCGCCCGGGGTGGCAACAAACAGGGGCTCCCCCGGATAACAATTGGGTTGCTGCCAGATCTCAACTGCACCTGTGTTGACATCCACCTTGGCAAGCCTGTCCACCCATACACTGGTACCATCCTTGTGAGTGAGGGGGGTGGAGGTGGGGTGCGGCAGGTGGGATGAGTTGGGGGGGGGGTGAATGTGTAATGTGCAGTGTACACTCATGCCGTGCATTTGTATGCAGCAGTGCATTTGTATGCAGCAGTGCATTTGTATGCAGCAGCACAGTAACATGTAAACACGATACATCCCACCATACACACATGCCATCCTATCCACCCACCACACACAAATCACTCATCATCAAACGTAACCCCCCTCATCATCACGCGCCACCCATACCAATGCAGCAGCAATGCCATATGTGTATTGATACGCCTGAAACTGTTTTGCTATGTTGAACCGAGGCAGCTCTAGTTCAACTGTGTTGCATGTGGTTGTCATGGTGGCTGGCTGATGTTGATTGGGGCCCTCTGCCAATGCTTGGGTGATGTTGGGGAGACGAATACTGTGGGTGATTGTGTGGGTGGGTGGGTGGCTGGGTGGCTGGGTGTGGGTGTGTGGTGGGGGTGAGAGGAGGAGGTGAGAAAATAAAGGGGAAAGGGAGGACAGGTGGGTAAGAGGTGGGGGGTGAGACAAAATTAAAAATACAGGGGGGAATAGAAAAAGAGGTGTCCTACATCATCACCACATACATCACCATCACCACCCACATACCGTCGCAACAGGGGTGGTTTGGTTGACAATCCGTGTTTCTCATGTGCGGGGTCACGCAGGTTGCTCAACTCCGCTTCATACAAAACAGTGTTGTCATCGTATGCGAGTAGGTCTATCACAATATCATCCTCATCATGATAGGCGTTGATGTTGTGAAAACAAAAAAATGCATCTTGCATCCTGTGGGTGGGTGGGTGGGGTGGGGGGTGGGGGGGGGGAAGATGGCAATAATGGGAATGTCTGCACTAACACAACCACCATCGTATATACACCATACACATACACACACACACACGCACACCACATACACACACACACCACAACACACACATACTTGTAAGAAGCAACCCACCCATGCCCATCCCGTGTGTGTCTATCAACGACATGAAACAACACCCCTTTACTCGGGTCCCATGAGGAGGCACTCAACACACTTTTCCCAGTAGCAAGTGCCATGGGGTTTATCAGGGAGGGCCACACGATGAGGATGAGGTATTGTGAGGTCATTGCCATGCTGTGTGGGGTGATTGGTGTGTGTGTGATGATAGGTATGTGTGTGATGATAGGTATGTGTGTATATGTATGGTTGTGTAGAGGTGGGTGGGTGTTTTGTGATAACTTGGTGATGTAGTATGCTTGTCGACATGCCAACACCCACAACCCAACCCACCCAACAACCACCACCCCATCACCACCACCGCCCATCACAAACACCACCACCTGTGAATGTATGCAGCAGGGGCGGGTATGGAAGCCAGCAGCCAGCCCTTGGGATCATCATCAGGGAGACAAAACACATTATAACACCCCTGACCCCTTGGGAAATCGAGGGTAAAGTTGAATGTCTGCTTGGTGGTGCGATCATATTGCGCATGTGCAGCTGAAAAGTAGCCCTGGGGGGGGGGGTTGTGGAAATGAGAGGGGAGGGTTGTGTGGAAATGAGAGGGGTGTGTGGAAATGGGAGGGGTGTGTGGAAATGAGAGGGGTGTGTGAAAATGAGAGGGGTGTATGCACATGGGAGGGGTGTGTGGAAATGAGAGGGGAGGGTTGTGTGGAAATGAGAGGGGAAGAATGTGTGGAAATGAGAGGGTTGTGTGGAAATGAGAGGGGTGTGTGGAAATGGGAGGGGTGTGTGGAAATGAGAGGGGTGTGTGGAAATGAGGGGAGGGTTGTGTGAAACTGCCCTACACACACCTTGAATGCAGGGTTGATATCAGTGTATGTAAACATGGGCTTGGGCTGTAAATCCTCTGGCATGATCTCCACCAGTGCGTTGGCATCTGTACGAGACACTAGCCTACCCTGGAGCGTACCTACAGTAACACCCACATTACTGTTGGCCTTGTTGCCTGTTGCCGGGTCACGAGGGAACGATTCTGTGTGGGTGTGTGGGTGTGTGGGTGTGTGGGTGGGTGTCTGCAGTGAGTGGCGTGATGAGTGGCGTACAATTGCATGATCTATTTGTATGCATGGTCTATTTGTATATATGGCCACATGATGCACAGGAACTTTGCGCATCTTGTCCTACACACAACAAACCCCAATACACCCCTCTCATACCATGACCAAGCAGTACAGAGAACAGCCTGCTGAATATATTGCGACATGGATCTTGACCAAACCCACGAGGGGGGTCGTGGCCCTTGGCAATCCACTCTTCAATGGGTGTGTTCAAATGCCGATTGCGATATGTGACAGTGCCATTGTGAATTGCAAACTTGTGCATGACTGTGAGCCCATCAAACCAATGGCGAAAGGTAAAGGTCTTTTTGTGCTTGCGAGGAATGTCAAACACGCCTGGACCATTCTGTGTGATATTCAGGGGAGTGTGTATCATGTATCGGTCACGTATTGGTCAATGCAGTAGCAAATGTGATCGGACATTGTTGGTAAACTAGCACCCTTTCTGAGCAATCCTGAAGAGACAACACACAACATACCCTATACACAGCTCCATGCAACCAACTTGGAATGGTACCCTTGATAGGCAGTGTGGTTGGTTCCGTAATCTCTGTCACAGATCCAGAAAAGCCCGCAACATACGTATTGACTGGTGGTGTGGGAGTCGCCATTGTGGCAACGATATAGCAACAACAAACTGTATGAGCAACCAAGGACAAAATAAACAACAAAATAGCTAAATAAATACCTCATTTCTACTGCAATCAACAGCAATGAGTGCACTACGTCGATTAGCAGCGAGTCAATTGCTGGCTCGTGCATGCAAAACCAATATTGAGGCCTGGCCAGTGATCATCAGCAGGGGCATCGCTTCACAACCTGCCGAGGTGCAGCAAGCGTCCCAATCAAGCAGCAGCAGCACAGGTTTCCTGCTTGCCATACCATCAGTCATTGCAGCGTGTTTGGGGTATTGGCAGGTGGAACGTCGATCGTGGAAACAGGACATTTTAGAGCGACGAGCGCACAGCATCAATGTAAGGCCACGGAGGTGTATACCATGTACCATGGAATTCACATACCCCACCCACATAATCCCAGGCGGAACCCATTGATGTGTTTCACAGTGTCGGCACACCACCTGAGTACCAACGAGTGGTTGTACGAGGCGTGTATGATTACGCCCACACACACTACATCGGCCCACGCCCACGGTCTGTTGTTGGTGGCTCGCAAGTAGGCTATGTGGTCATCACACCGCTTGTCGATCCAGACAGTGGACGTGCGGTGTTGGTCAACCGGGGATGGGTCCCTGCAGCGTGGCGCAATGCCGAGGGAGCCGAGGAAGCAGCATCGATGGGTCGTGGCGGTGCGAGTGGGGGGCTTGGAGGGTGGTTGGGGCGTAGCAATGCAGTACAGGTAGTGAGTTGTTTGAGAACATTGGGGATGTGCAACCATCCAATCATCCCATGATACCCCACTCCCCATACAACCCCCCCCGCACAGCCCTCCACGACCGTCCAAGGCATTGTTATGTGCAGTGAAGCCCGCAACACCTTTGTACCAGACAACCTGCCACAGCAGGGACAATGGTTTTGGATTGATGTAGGGGCATTGGCCACCGCAGCAGGGTTGTCCCACGACACACCACTGATAGAGGCCATTGTGACGGATGAGGATGGCGTGGCAGTACCCACGCAGCGAGGGACGGTCCCCACCGCCATGGATATACTGGGTGGACGCACACGCATGGCAAGTGCAACCCAGGAGAGTTATCCGATTGTGAAGCATGTGGATGCATTTTTGCACTTTCACGTGACACCACAAGACCATTTGCATTATGCACTGACGTGGTTTGCGCTTGCAGGGTGTACGGGCTACATGGCGCTCAGGGCAGTGAGAGGGACGCGGCGGCGATGACCGCACTCACCCAACCTCTTTTGTGCATTTTTTGTTTCATTGCGTTGCATTTCATCCTATTTGCATTTTGTAGTGTTTCAACTTGTTGCATCCCTACTGCGCTGCTCTTGCAGCAACCACGTAAACAGCTGCTGCTCCAAGTCGAAGCAACACATCTCGCATCGTTACTGTCGTGTCAAGATACCCATTGATAGATACCAGCATCATTAGCTTGAACGTGTGCAGCGCTACTCATTGCAGCACACGCCACAGAGCGCACACAGCACCGACCCCATTCCCATCTCTCGCGGTCGCTGCCCACTCGGAGTACAGCAGCATTAGTGATACGTATTGTTATCACAGCAACCAGCAAACATTAGGGCTTCACAGCGTGAACGCAAGCCAAGGTACTACCTTGTGAACACGGTGCAGATATTCAGCACAACAGCACGTCTCCACCCCAACACTCACACAGTGAGCGCTTGCGAGACTACATCGTCTCCACAGACGACCCAGAAGGCATGCGTCCTGAAGGCGATGTGGCCGAGGTGCCGGTCATGCCACTGACCGCCACCCTACAGATGCCTGCACCACCCGGCTTGCACATGCCCGCTGCACATCAACCAGCACTGTTTGCAGCCGCAGCCGCAGCAAGTGCGGGCTATGGCGTTCCCGATGCATACGCCCCCGCATACTATGCCGCCCCGCCGGCCCGCCTCACCACCACCAAACCCGCACGGGCCCCCCGCCATCGATCCCGCAGCCCACCTCCCTACCGCGACACCAAGTCCCGCCGTGGTGGTGCCTCTGGCTTTGCCTCCAAGCATCCTGGCACATCTTCATTCCGGGGCGTATCATGGCACACACAAACATCCCGGTGGAAGGCACAGATCAAGGTCAATGGTCGTGACATCAACCTCGGGCGCCACAAGGATGAGGTCGCTGCTGCTCGTGCGTATGATCGTGCTGCTATTTGTGCGCGAGGGGTGGATGGTGCAAAGCTTAATTTTGCAATTGATGATTACCGAGAGGAGTTGGAGACACTGCAAGGCACACAGTTGGATGAATTGGCTGCCAGTTTGCGTGGTGTGGAGGAGCGCATGCAGGCTCAAACATCACGGTAGGTGGGTGGGTGTGGAGGGAGGGTTGTTTTTTATGATGTGGGTGGTGTGAATGGTAGATATGTACAGTTGGTTGTATGTACTGCTCGATGTACAATGATGTGTCCTCTATGATGTATTACAAATCGTACACATTCTTCTCTCCAAAACATCCCCTCCCCCACACCCCCTCCCCATACACACTCTCCCCATACACACAAACACATTCAGGTTTCACGGTGTGCGTCTCAACAAGCGCACCAACAAGTGGGAAGCATACATTCGCGTCAATGGCAAACACGTACACCTGGGGTGCTACGATCATGAAGTTGCGGCTGCTCAGGCGTTTGACCAAGCAGCGATCGTGCGGCATGCCTACAATTTGGGTGCCATGGGTGGGAAACCAACACTGGTGACAAATTTCCCACCTGATTACTACCAGACACTGCTGGAAAAGCAAAATCAAGGGGGGCAGGAGGAGGAGGAGGAGGAGCGGGATGTGCATGATGTGTTTTACAAGTTGGGGGAGAAATACATTGACAGCTTGGTGGAAAAGTGTCAGGAGAGCGTCAATGGTGGTGCACACGACGATGATGAGTAGTGTGGGGATGGTCACCATGAGGTGGTCAACATGAACATGATGCGTTTTTTTTTTTGTGTTTTTTTTTTGTTGCTAGTATTGTTTCCCTTGCCGCTGTGTGTTGTTGTTCCTGTACAATCATACAAGCACCACGTAGTGTGCATGGTAATGCCTACAGAATTATACTGGTGGCTTATGTATTTGCTATGTGTGGTCATGCATGGCATTGAAAACAACAACAGTGACAAGGAAAGCAAGCAGCGATCAATCTGCAAGAACACGTAATCACCAGGGGAAGGAAATAAGTCAGCAAGCAGCAACAGAAGTACATGAGCAGCAACAGAAGTGCATGCACGACAACGAAATGAATGACCACATATGTATGGGAGTATGGTGGCAGTATGGGGTCTAGGGCCAGATGAACAGTGTTCTACCAGCGGTTGACTGTAGTGTTCTACCAGCGGTTGACTGTAGTGTTCTACCAGCGGTTGACTGTCCCCACTGGTCGCATGGTGATGACCGTTGGACAATCATTGATCACCGCTTCATAGTCAGTGTCATTGCCAAGCATGGACATGATGGAGCCAATCACTACGTTGATGTCTGTGATGAGTATGGCTGGTTCTCTGTTGACCAAGTCATCAATGTCTGTGTTGGGCAACTTGGCCCTGTGTGGTGTGAGTGTATGTGTTTGTGTTTCAATTCTGTGTGAGTTCAATGAGTGTGGTTGAACGAATGCGTGTGTGTGAGGCACAACACACGTACTTGACATACTGCAAGTGCTGTTCAAGCCAATCCAAGGGGGGCTCTACCAGCAGCCGTGGTAGGTTTATAAACATCCGGGAGAGGTTGACTTTTGGGAGCAACTGCCTCAACCCTACAATACGCATGGGCAGCTGTTGGTACTGCACAAGCATTTGCAGGATGACATCACGTTGCATTTCCTCTGGGTGTGGGAGGTCTGGTAGGAGCAACTGCACACCCTGGAGCCGCTCTTCCACCCACTCGGGTGACTGTGTGTGTTGGGGGTGGCATGTTGGTGGGGGTGTCATGTTGGTGGGTGTGACGCTGGTGAAAATAAAGAAATAAAACGAAGCATGCATGGTGTGAAGTCAATGGTGAGGATGCACGGTGGTGATGCTGGGTGGTAATGGGGTTGTATGTCCGACACACATCCTCCCTACACCCTGTGACAGAGCTGTATATGACTGGTCTGTATACGTACCTGTCGCAGATCAATGGCAAGGCCACGAATCACGTCACGCCTGCGTGATGCTTCAATACGTGCATAGTATGCATCTGGGTCTGTTTGTGCGTCACGCAAAAGTGCTGGGTCAAAGGAGTAATCATCCACTACCACTGGTGGTGAGGGTTCTGTAATTATCAACGGGTTGTGTGGGATTGGACTGGAATACAGTGCTAGACTGAACAACAAACCTGATGCTGATGGTTGCACTTGTGGAATTGCTGCCTCTTGCTCGACAACTTGCTCTTCCGTACTTGTGCTGCTCACAACGTTGTCTGCCCTGCAAAGTATAGCTCTATTGGCGCTTGCTACGAAACAGGAGTGGGGAAAACAGATGCTTGGTGCACGGTGTGTTGCCAACTGCGTGCCGCCATGTACTCGCACGTGCATCATGGCGTTTTTGTGGATTGAGTGGAATAGTTTTTCACAAGTTTGAGGTGTTGAAATTGTCGAATACATTAGCGAGCAAACCAAAATCACAGTTTCAGCACAGTTTTCACCATCACACACAACACCATCATCTTGTATACGATGGCAGCAATATGCAGAAAATGATGCGTTAGCCAGCTACTCACACAACCAAAACATCACCATCCATGCTGGGCGATGGTTGATGCTCCACCCTTGACCTCCCTCCTGGAAGCAAAATTACCCAAGGATGCGTATGGCAACCCCGACATCAACCACCCAGACACCATCAGCTGGTGCATCAACGCCCATGCCGCCCTCATCCTGCACCCATCTAATGGTGATCCCCATCACTGGCTGTGCACCACCAACCAACAGCTTGCCCTGGAGCTTGTGGCACTGGGCATGGCAGTGCAGGGACCACAAGAGGTTCCCGTGTGGTGGCATGACTGTCTCGTGCCGCAGCTCAACACATGTTTGCAGTGCGTGATTGCACTGCACGATGCCATGGTATGGCATTGCATATTGTGTGCACTTGTTACAATGTCAGCACACACATATGCCCATGCCCAAGCCCATACACACGCACAGGCGGTGTGGGAGGCGACGCTTCCTATAGAGCGTGCAACCCCACTGCTGACTGCATTACAGCACTGCAACCTACACCGACTGGAAACCCAACTTGTGTCTGCTGCTGTTGCAATGACACCCAAGGATAGCAGTGGTGGTGGTGGTGTTGGCACACACCCAGAACCCATCAACACGCAAGCACTCATCACGGTGCTATTTGAAGTGCTCGAGTATGATTTGGCACAAGATTACATGGTCAACGAGGCGTTGACCAAAGCATTGACCGCCATGAATGCCTCCCATGACTTGGATTTGAGTTCAGGAGTACGATACAAGGGGTTGTACCGCCTGCTTGCCCATGAAAACCCCAGCGTGCGCAGCATGGTATGTGGAGTTGCGCAGTGCATATACACACACACAATGTGGTGATCTGGTACGTTTTTTTATTATATGCAACACACAATACAACCCGTGCAGGTACAACCACTGGTGCAAAAGTTGGGACCCTTTGCTGCTACACCAACGTCCCCCTCCTTTCCCACCGACACCAACGATGTACAACACATGCTCGTACCCCTAGTGCTCGACTGGCTGCCTGTGCTACAAGGGGCCCATCAGGGCCCCCCGCCCAACCCAGCTGTGTACGTGCAGGGTGCTGGTGGGTGGGGCCCACGCATGCGGGCACCCAGCCAGCAGGGGCCCTGCTGGGGGGCCCTTGCGCTGCTCCTCCCACTGCTGTCATCTGTGAGCATGCAACTAGTGCTTGATGCAGTCCCTGGGCTTGTGAGTTGCATTGTAGCACACATACAGCCCAACAGTGCTTTTGTGTGGCATGCACTTCGCTGTTTGGGAACGATGTGGGGTGTGCTGGGTACAGAGGACATGCTGCATCGGTTGCACATGCCCATGGTGTCGGTGGTGGATCGAGTACTGGGTGTGTGTCGTGCTAGTACACAGGAGCGTATATGGCACAAGGGCATGCAAGTGGCATGGTCCATGTTGCAAACATGTCACAGCACACAACCAGCACCACGACGTATGGTGTTGTTGTTTGTGCTTCATGAGTTGCCGGTGGTGTGCATGCACAAGCAGGGGGTGGTGTTGGCGGGGCAACATGTGGCATGGACGCTGCTGCTGGATGCATTGCATACATGTATGTGGTTGTGTTGTAGTGGTGGGAACACACATTACACACACATACACACAAACACACAAACAGTACAACCTGCTACCGCTGATGCACACTTATGGGGGCCCCCTCTCGTTTCTTCATCTACCACATTCACACATGGTCAACAGCATGGGTCAACACTCCAGCAGCGTATAGCACACACAGCAGCAGCAGTGTTGTGTGAAATGATGTGTCTAGATGCAGTTGCATTGGTAGGTGTATTGATGGGTGGGTGTATGTGTATTGGGGGTTTTATGTGTATTGGTGGGTGGGTGGGTGTGTATAGCACCAGGTGTGTATGTGAAGCACCAGGTGTGTATGTATTCACAGTGCAAGCCAACAACATCCATGTGTATATACATACCCGCCACCTCACCCAACCCAACCCATCCACCCTCATTCAGTTGATGACCGCCCAACAACCCCATCATGTACAGCGGCTGCTCACATACATCGACACCACCCCCACTGACACCCTCCACCACCTCATGCTACCCCACACACACCATCTCCCCACCACCACACCCCATGCCCACCCATTACACAACGCGGCGGCTGCATGTTGGTTGCTGCTGGACAGGCCTGGGTGTTTGGCTACCTGGCACATGGTGCCCTGCCTGTGGTGGGACGTTGCGAAATGCAAGGGGGGGCCCTTGGGGGCCCTGTTGTTGTGGCTGGGCAAGTGGGTGGCGCATGTGGGTGGAAAGGGGGGGATGCAAGGGGGGGGGAGTGGGGGAAGTGGGGGGAGTGGGTTCCTACAAGGGATGTCTTCAGGTGTTGCGCCAGAGGTATGGTGTGTATATGCAGTGGGTGTTTATGCGGTGTGTGTATGTGCAGTGTACCATGTGTCTACCTACAACACACACACACACACACACACACACACACACACACACACACACACACACACA
>VFQP010000504.1_pt1 | contig 73532 bp, 71 predicted proteins | sample 3512351 | NCBI WGS metagenome assembly VFQP01 (sample SAMN10412372, study PRJNA504923) | tailings metagenome | isolation source: Relicate 1 Philex TSF1 revegetated site | place: Philippines: Tuba, Benguet | collected 2017-08-29
GCCAGCAAAACTTTTTTTCTCTGTTTTTCCATAATTGAAACACATTAATTTGTTATTGTTATCCCGCACCTTGCGGACTTTCGGAACAAAGGTGTTTCAGAAATCAGGGCGTTATAATAAAGTGGCAGTCAAAGGAATGATTTGGCAGTGAGTGGCTTTATAGAAAGTCTAAATCCGTATTTATTAAACTATTTTGCTTAAATTTGACATATTTAGACAAGTCTTAAAAAAGCAAAATGGCATTTGGAAAACACATAAAAAGACTAAGAGAAAGTAAAGGATTGTTCCTACGGGAAGTTGGGGCTGCATTGGAACTGGATAGTGCTTTTATCAGTAAAGTCGAAAATGAAGAAAGACCATTGCCAAGAAAACACATCGAAAAGCTTGCAGAATTTTTGAATACCCCAATTGATGAGCTATTGGTTTTATGGTTTTCAGATAAAATAAAGGGACTTATTGACGATAAAGAAATAGGAAAGCAGGCTTTAAAAATTGTTTTAAAAGAATTAAATGCAATCAAGAATAATGCAGATTAGGTTTTTAACAACTCTTCTTTGGCAATAAAAAGGTTAACAAATAAAATATGCGAATATGAAATACATTTTACTCAACAATAACAGTTCTGTTGCTTATGATGATAGTGATGCTACTGATATAAAAGTATATATCGACGGCAAACTTCACGATTTCAAAGAAAGTACCGAAAATAGAATTGATTATGCAATTGCAACAAATAGGAATAAATACTCCCAAACTCTAAATAATCAGTTTGAGAATTTATTACTTCTAACTGGTGCAGGGTCATCTATTGGTTGGGGAAAAGATGGGAAGTTGGGTAAGTCGATGGCAAATTTATGGGATGATGCGGAAGCTCTTTTAACAGCCGATGTTTTTGGAAAGTTACTTGAAACTATTGGCTACGATGAAAAATGGGATGATGGCTCTATAGTAAAGAATTTAGAAAAGGTTCTTTCTATGGCAACACCTGCTATACCATATATACCCAAAGAGGATATAGATATTGAGGATTGTGTAAACAAAATTAAAGATTTTATCAAAGAAGCCTGTCAATTGAGTTTGCCAGATAATTCGCCACATACGCTCTTATTAAATAAAATAACGAAACGCAAAGTTACTTTACCAAGATTTAAGCTGTTTACATTGAATTATGACCTAATGTTTGAACAATCAGCTTGTGAAAGCAATTTTGTTGTTATAGACGGGTTTTCATTTTCTCAACCAAGAATATTTAGTGGGCGTAATTATGATTACGATATTGTTTCCCGCAATCAAAGTAGAGTAAAAGAAGAAGACAATTTTATTCAAAAAGTTTTCCATTTGTACAAATTACACGGTTCTGTAAATTGGGAAAAGCAAGACAACAAGATTATACAAAAAGAAGAACCTGACGAACCATTGATGATATATCCACATCAATCAAAATATGAAAGCTCTTATGAACAGCCGTATTTTGAAATGATGTCGAGGTTCCAGTCCAATTTGAGAAAGGAGAATGTTTTCCTTATTACAATAGGCTTTAGTTTCGGGGATAAACATATCGTAACCGCAATCATCGAAGCCTTGGAACAAAATCCAGGCTTTCAATTGATGATTGTAAATAAAGGGATAGATGAAACCAACGAAAATATGAAACCCTTTATTGATGCTGCAAACAAATATTCCAATATATCTATTGTTTCAGAAACCTTTGAGGATTTCGCTAAGAATTATCCTGACTTAAAATCTTACAATCAGGAAGATACACGACAAATAGTAATTAATATCCCTAATAGTTAGATATGAGCAATAGCCCCTTTAATCACAGTCATTTTCTTGGGTATGTAAATTTTGTATCCCCTGCATTTGTGAAAGTGCATTTCCCGTCTTCTGTTTTGATGAAAACATTTGTTCACCACGCAGAAGTGTTGAGAGGTGGACTTGTAGGAAACTATATTGTTGTTGAGGGAGAGGAAAAAGGTTTTCTGGGAAAAATGTTGGAAATATCGTTACCTGAAAAAGAACGGTTGGAATTAAGTGAAAGAACTTTTTCAACTAAAGCATTTCATCCAGTAGGAAGAATAGAAATTCTTTTATCATTTGATTTGTTTGACCCGAGTAGAATAGAAAAAGGGATAAATAGCCTCCCACTCATTGGTTCTAAGGTATTCATTTGTTCGTCGGAATTTCTTTCTACACATTTCAAAACCTTTGGCATAAAACCCGAAAATATCGAACATTCTCCTACTTTTAGAATGGGGAATTTGATATACGATAAAAATGTTCCCGTAGATATTTCTTTGCAAGCGATATTTAGTCGTCATTGTGCGGTTGTTGGTACAACAGGAGGAGGGAAAAGTTATACCATCAGCAAATTTATTGAGGGAGTTATAGAAACCGGAGCAAAAGCTATAATCTTAGACCCAACGGGAGAATACTCTACATTTGATGCTCATCCAAAAGTTGACCATTCAACACTGATTTCAGAAAGCTATTTTCCATATCAGAATTTAACCATTAATGATTTATTCGTTCTGTTCAGACCATCAGGACAAGTACAGCAACCCGTTTTATTGGAAGCTATTAAGTCGTTAAAAGTTGCACATTGCTTATTAGGGAATATTCCTAATAATGGACATAATAATGATGGAACTAACGATACTTTTACATTCAGGGGTCAGCAAGTAGTTATAAATAATGGATTAGTTGTAAAACAAAATAATATTACTGCGGCATATAATAATGCCTACTTTACTTATAAATCTATTATAGAAGATTTCACAATAAATAATTTCAGTATAAATCTACTCCACAGGCAAATAGGGAATGAATGTTTTCAAATATTCAACGACCGTTGGGCAAACAATAGAGATGAAAGAAATTATGGAAATGCAACGAGTTTAATAATGCGTGTTAACAATGTAATATCGGACAATGATTATTCCGGTATGTTTGGATTTAATGCTCCAACCACAAATAACCTAATAACCAAGATAGACGAGTTTTTGAATAATCCAGAATTAAATATTTTAAGAATTGGTTTTGAAAATGTACCTTATAATTTTCAGGCAAGAGAAATCTTGGCAAATTCATTGGGAAGATACTTATTGAATAAAGCTCGAACTAATATTTTCAGAGAAAATCCTCTAATTCTCTTTGTAGATGAAGCCCATCAGTTTTTAAACAAGAAAATTAAGGATGAATATTTTGAAAGCACAGAATTAAATGCTTTTGATAACATTGCTAAAGAAAGTCGTAAATATGGATTATTTCTATGTTTATCAACACAAATGCCAAGAGATATTCCTGTTGGTACGCTAAGTCAAATGGGAACATTCATTACTCATAGGCTGATAAATTATCAAGATAAGGAAGCAATCGCGAGTGCTTGCTCGACTGCCAATAAAGAAACTCTTTCTTTTTTACCATCTTTAGGGTCAGGAGAAGCAATTATTATGGGAGTTGATTTTCCAATGCCAATATCAGTCAAAGTAGATATGCCAACAATTACACCGAAGTTCGATACTCCAAAATTTGTAAAAATAGCGGGCACTTAGTTTTATAGCGTTTGAACAATTTTTAATTTGTGTCTAACATACAAAAGGGAGCTTGCCTAAACAAACTCCCCAATGTCAAAATCACTCAAATCACTTTTCCGCAAAGTGGAAGAACTGTCTTCCGTTTCAGATGAAAGGGTGCTATCCAAAAGCTCGGCTATTCTTCGGGAAGCATCTTCCATAGAATTCTCCAATAGGCTGAATAATTCGGTTCCCTGTATTTTTTGAACTATGGCTATCGCTGTTTCCTTTTGGGCTGGTTCCAATTCTTCTTTTTGGAGCAACACCCCCACGGAGCTTAGTTCTTCAAAGGTAACCCCTTGGGCAAAACCGTCATCGCCACCGGATATTCCGTACCTGTTCCAATCTTCTTCCTCTTCCTCCAAATCAGGTATATTACTGAAAACTTCGTCCAGCTCTTCCTTGCGGATTTGAATGCCGACGTTTTCATTTTCGTCGTATTCAATGTCTAAATTAGCGGGGTTTATCTCCGGTTCCTCAATTTGGCGTTCATTGGCAGCGTTTGGCATTGAAAGGCGTTCTACGGATTTTGGCTGCCCCATAATATCGGGCAGGTTCGGATTGACTTTCTTCTGCGGAGGTTCTTGTTTTGTCCTTTTCTTAATGACAATCTTATCCTGTAAAAGCAGGACAATGACTATCAGCAGGCATATCACAATTACTATTTCCATAACGTAGGTTTTTTAAAACAAGCCTTTGTACTTTTCGTTGAACTCTTTTGTAATCATATCTTCAAATACTTTAAAATGATGTTCAAGAATATTATTGAGATAGGCAAACAAGGGTATTTTATCATCGCCTATAATCTGGACTATGCGGGTTAAACGCTCGTGATGTTCAGGACTTAGGTATATGCTTTTATTGCCTCTTTTCTGCATTTTATTCATTTGCATAAATGCGTTTTCATAGGTTGTTTTAGCTGTATTGCTAACTGTATCGGAGTTGCTGCCGGCTGCAACAGTATTCCTGTTCTTTTTATCTTTCTTCATTATAGAATGGGTTTAAAATGTTCATTGAAATAATCGGTAATATCGTCCCCGTACTCCCTGAAATGATGTTCAAGAATATTGTCAATGTAAGAGTAGAGCGTTGTTCTTTCTTCCCTTGTCAGTTGAACGATGCGGAGCAATCTTTCGTGGTATTCAGGGCGTATGTAAACGACCTTGCCATTACGCCCCGATGGAAAACGATTGACCAAAAACGTTTCCTCGTAGTCCGCTTTCTTTGATGAACTGTTACGGGCTTTTTCCCTGGGCTTGTTTTCCTTTGGTACATCCTGCTTTTTGTTAATGGTCGGTGGAGCAACAGGCTCATCGCCGCTTATGACGTTCATAAGGTATTCCTCATCAACATTGGGCTTTTCAAAATCGTTGTTTTTGTTATCTGAAGCCATACTTTACTATTTTTATAGATGAGTGATTTTTAAAAATTCCTCGACAAACAAATCCATTTTAGTTGCTTTCATTAACTGTGGTTCGGCAGGCAGCAAACTTGACCTGAATACATAACTGCCTGTGTCGTCTGTTTCCTTTCGGAAACGCTTGCTGTCCATTATCCTTGTTTCCATTATGGGCAGGTTGAGTTCTTTGATGACACTTTGATACGCATCATACAAACCTGTTTTTTCCCTGCCATCCACTTGGTTCCAGAACAGCCACATCTCTTGTTCGGGATTGCCCTCGTCCGTTTGGGGAAGTCCGAGAAAGGCTTTGGTAAAGCCCAATGTACTTTCCACTACCAAACGGTCGGCAGTAATGGGCGAAAAGATGAAGTCCATTTTTTTTAAGGTTGTCAGTACACCTTTGGTATTGGCTGTTCCCGGCAGGTCGAAGAAAATAACATCCGGCACAACCGCCGACTGGCTTCTGTATTCCGATGCTTTCTCCAGAGCTGTTTCAGCCTTGCATTTGATAATCGGGTACGCTTTTTTGTTGATGGCTTGAAACTGCTTCATTGCCGCCTTTTTATGGTAGTCGTTCTGCATTATGGTTCTCTTATCCCGTTCACGCATATTGGTCAGGCTGTGTTGCGGAAAGTCGCAGTCCATCACCAGCACATTAAAACCTAAACGGTAGTGAAGCACACTTGCCAGCAAGGTGGTCATTGTAGATTTTCCCACACCGCCTTTTTGGGTGGAGAAGCTGATTTTTAAAGTTTTCTTTGTTGTTTCCATTATTTAAAAATTTATTGTTACACACTTTATTTGTTTTGCAGGATTGAATATTGGTTTATCTGATTATTACCTCATTCCTATATTCCTGCATTCCCTTTTGCGTACTTTCCTGCACAGGTATTTGCTTTCATTTTTGCCTTGTCAGGCACATTCTTTAGCAAGTGGCAAACCTTACAATAGGTAAATTGCTTTACCGCTTTTATGCTTTTACACTTTTATTGTTTTATGCTTTTAAAACCTTATGCTTTTATTCCAAACTGCCTGTTTGCAAACCTGATTTTCTTCTTTGTCGAAATACATTTTTTACTACCTGCACTAAAATTATACGGCAAATAAAGCGATTGATTTATCCGCTGATTGAGGTGTGGCAGTGTTTGGCACTCAAAGGCAGTCTTTGTCCGGGTATCGCATTGCAATACTCTTACAGGTAGGGCTTTACTTTGTACAATGATTATTATTAACGGATTTATGCAAAAGTCTTTTGACAAAATGGAGGGTAACGGGAACGGCATCGAGCCGTTTTCCCTGTTACATTTAATCCGTCCCGAAGGGCGGATTTTTGTGTTCAACGGAACACGGCAAGTTGTGTTTTGAGCATCTCGAAAACTTTTCGGATGCTCAAAACAACTTGCCCTTGCAGGGAGCAGAAAACGCCATCCGAAGTCGGCGTTTTTGTGTGAATTATCTAACGATGAGCTCGCCAAGGCTCGGTTAAAAATGGATTAGTGATGAACAAGAATAGCAAAAAGCAGTTAAAAAAGACGGGGCGACCGCTTAAAAACGACCCTGCGAAAATCCGCTATACGATTTCCTTTAACGAGGAAGAACACGCCCGTTTTCTTGCCCTATTTGATAAATCGGGTTTGCAGGTAAAGGCACATTTCATAACGTCCTGCATCTTCAATAGGACGATAAAATCGGTACAGATTGACAAAGGAACGGTTGATTTCTATATGCGGTTGACTTCATTTCACAGTCAGTTCCGCTCCATCGGGGTCAACTACAATCAGATTGTAAAGCTACTGTACAAAAGTTTTTCGGAGAAAAAGGCATCGGCATACCTGTACAAATTGGAAAAACAAACGGCTGAAATGGTCGAACTGTTCAAAAAAGTGGTGGAGATAACCGAGGAATTTGATACAAAATACCTTAAAAAACAGCGGTAGAAATGATAGCGAAAATCGGGAGAAGTGCAAATTTATACGGAGCATTGGCGTACAACAACCTGAAAGTGGAAAAGGAAAACGGGCAAATCCTCTTTGCAAATAAGATGATTGAAACGGCAAACGGGCAATATTCCGTGGCACAATTAGCACAATCTTTCGCCCCTTATCTGTTGGCAAACCGCAATACCGAGAAACATACCCTGCATATTTCGCTCAATCCCGACCCGAAAGATACAGTCAGCGATGATACTTACAGGGAAATGGCACAGCAGTATATGAGGGAATTGGGTTACGGCGACCAGCCTTTTGTCGTATTCAAACACACCGATATTGACCGCTCACACATTCATATCGTATCGGTTTGCGTGGACGAGAACGGTAAAAAAATCCCTGACAAATTTGAAAAAGTACGGTCGATGAACATCTGCCGAGAACTCGAAAAGCAACACAATCTTACACCAGCTACGGACAAAGAGCATCGTCAGAACGACAAGATTTTTAAGCCTGTGGATTATAAAGGAGGCAACGTAAAAAGTCAGGTAGCTTCCGTAGTCCGGCACTTGCCGAACTATTACCAATTCCAAACGCTGGGCGAATACAACGCCTTGCTATCCCTTTTTAATATTACGACCGAAAAAGTGGAGGGCGAATTGCAAGGACAGCACCGAGAGGGATTGCTGTACATTCCGTTGAACGGGCAGGGCGAGAAAGCAGGAAACCCGTTCAAGGCTTCCCTGTTCGGAAAGAATGCAGGACTGCCAGCATTGGAATTGCATTTTGCGAAATGCAAAACAGCTTTGAAAGACCACCCCACCAAGCAGACGTTAAAAACAGCCGTTACCATTGCCCTGCAATCTACGGCAGATGAGTTGAACTTTAAGAAACAGTTGGGCGAGCAGGGCATCAATGCAGTGGTACGGCGAAATGATACCGGACGGATTTACGGTATGACGTTCATCGACCACAATTCCAAAACCGTATGGAACGGCTCACGATTGGCAAAGGAACTTTCTGCCAACGTCTTTAATGATTATTGGAACAACAACATCAAGCCCGACATCAAAGAGCCGGACGAGCCAAAGGCAAAACTATCCACATCAAATGATGCGGATCTTCCTGCGGAAGAACTGCATCATTTGTTTGACTTGAACATTCCCGATAAAAAAGACGACGGCTTGATTGAAGCCTTTGGCGGTTTGCTCATTCCCGAAGCACAGGGCGAGGATTACGAAGAAACGGACTTTGCAAACAAAATGAAGAAAAAACGGAAACGCAAAAGAGGTCAGCAGTAACATTCAGCCAAACACAGCCACTCAAAGCCAATGGCTGCCACAATCTTATAGCCACGCTATACAGCCCATAAATTCACGCCCGAACATTTAAAATTTTTAGAAATGCAGGGAGAAGACGACATCAGAGGGCTTGCAAAGATTATGGCATTTATGCGAGCCGTAAGCATCATCATCGTATTGATGCACTTGTATTGGTTCTGTTACGGGTTCTTTATACACCGTGGCTGGACATTGGAAATCATCAACAAAATATTAGGAAATTTCAACCGAACGGCAGGACTGTTTGAACACACCTTATATACCAAAGTCTTCGCTATGGTATTGCTGGCTTTGAGCTGTTTGGGTACGAAAGGCGTTAAGGACGAAAAGATTATTTGGGGCAAAATATACGTGGCTTTGGGTATCGGCTTCGTCCTTTTCTTTTTGAATTTCCCATTGCTAAAACTACCGTTAAACACCGCTACATTTCTGTACATCCTGACCACAGGCTTAGGCTATATCGCTTTAATGGTGGCAGGCGTGTGGATGAGCCGTTTGCTACGGAGTAATTTAATGGACGACGTTTTCAATAATGAGAACGAGAGCTTTCAGCAGGAAACCAAGTTAATGCAGAATGAATACTCGGTAAATCTGCCCACAAAGTTTTACTACAAAAACAAATGGAATGACGGTTGGATAAATATTGTAAACCCATTCAGGGCAACGATTGTACTCGGAACCCCAGGTTCCGGTAAATCGTATGCCATTGTGAACAGTTACATCAAACAGCAGATTGAGAAAGGTTTCTCAATGTACATCTACGATTTTAAGTTTGACGACCTTTCCACGATTGCCTACAATCACTTATTAAAGAACAGGGATAAGTACAAAGTACCGCCAAAATTCTACGTGATAAATTTTGACGACCCACGCAAGAGCCACCGTTGCAATCCGCTCAATCCCGAATTTATGACGGACATATCAGATGCCTACGAAGCGGCATATACCATAATGCTGAACCTTAACAAAAGCTGGATACAGAAACAAGGCGATTTTTTTGTCGAGTCGCCAATTATCCTATTGGCAGCCATTATTTGGTATCTGAAAATCTATGACAATGGTAAATATTGTTCCTTTCCCCACGCCATAGAATTGCTGAATAAAAAATATGCAGACGTGTTCACAATTTTGACCTCATATCCTGAATTGGAAAATTATTTGTCGCCCTTTATGGATGCGTGGCAGGGAGGCGCACAAGACCAGCTTCAGGGGCAGATTGCTTCCGCTAAAATCCCATTATCAAGAATGATTAGTCCGCAACTGTATTGGGTTATGACAGGCGACGATTTTTCATTGGACATCAACAACCCGAAAGAGCCGAAAATTTTGTGTGTCGGAAACAACCCCGACCGACAAAATATTTACTCGGCAGCTTTGGGTTTATACAACTCCCGAATTGTAAAATTAATCAACAAAAAAGGACAGCTTAAAAGCTCGGTCGTCATAGACGAATTGCCCACGATTTATTTCAGGGGTCTGGACAATCTCATCGCAACGGCGAGAAGTAATAAGGTAGCGGTTTGCTTGGGTTTTCAGGACTTTTCGCAGTTAATACGTGATTACGGCGACAAAGAAAGCAAAGTAATTCAGAACACCGTCGGTAATATTTTTAGCGGTCAGGTCGTGGGCGAAACGGCAAAGAGCCTGTCCGAACGCTTTGGAAAAGTATTGCAAAAACGCCAGAGTATGACGATTAACCGTAATGATAAATCGACTTCCATATCCACCCAATTAGACAGCTTGATACCCGCATCAAAAATCAGTACCTTAACACAAGGTATGTTCGTGGGTGCGGTTTCCGACAACTTTGACGAACGCATTGAGCAAAAGATATTTCACGCCGAAATCGTGGTCGATAATGCAAAAGTGGCTGCCGAAACCAAAGCGTATCAGAAGATACCGCAGATTTTATCCTTTGTCGATGAAAACGGAGCGGATAATATGAAACGGGATATTGATAACAATTACCGTCAGATAAAATTAGATATTGTCCACATCATAGAAAGCGAAATGGAGCGTATCAAGAACGACCCGAATTTACAGCATCTGATACAGGAGGGATAATAACAATACATCTATTCTATAAATTTATTGAATAGATTTTTGTACCTTTGCAAAAGGAAAGCTAATAATGATTACTTCATTAGATAATTGATATTGAAAATGAACAAACGGGAATTTAAAGACAAGGTATATACGGAATTATCCAAAGTTGCTAAAGCAATGGCAAACCCACATCGGTTGGAAATCATAGACCTGTTGGCACAGGGGCAGTTCAGTGTAGAGCAGATTGCAAAGAATACAGGACTTTCCATTGCCAATACCTCACAGCACTTGCAGAACCTCAAAAATGCCAAACTCGTTAAGATAAACCGTAAAGGCAATTTCATCAACTATTCATTGGCGAGCGAAAGCGTGTACAGTACGTTGGTATCGCTTCGGGAATTGGGTATGACGTTCAATGCCGAAGTAGAAAAGGTCATCAGCGATTTTCGCAGTGGTCAAAGCGGAGATATGCAGGCTATTGATGTAGAAACCTTGGCAACGATGCTTGAAAATGACGAAGTGATATTGCTGGATGTACGACCCGAAGAAGAATACAACAGGGGGCATATCCACAAGGCTCTATCTACCCCATTGGAAAAATTGGGCAACTCCTTAAAGAAATTCCCGAAAAGAAAAATGCTGGTGGCGTATTGCCGAGGCCCCTTTTGCGTTTATGCAGACGAAGCCGTAGCAATGCTTAACGAAAGGGGCTACAATGCAATCCGCTTGGACGAGGGTTTTCCCGAATGGGCGTTGAAAGGTTATCCTGTTGAAAGTACAGCCGATTAGTTGTTATTACGGGTGCTGTTCTTTACCGTTCATACGAACCGACAAATCTGATTTAGCCCCGACCAAGCCCACCCGACACCCTACATTTTTTTTGCAAATGGAAGATTTACAACAAATAACAGAATTTAAGTCCTCTCCCGAATTGGTAGAGAAACTATATAAGCACAGCATACAAAAGAATTACGAAGCAGGAAGCATTATCCTCAATGAAAATGCACATATCCGTTCTATCCCGATTGTTACCAAAGGAACATTGAAAGTTATCCGGACAGAAGAAGACGGCAGGGAGATTTTGCTGTATTACATCAAAGCCGGAGAAAGTTGTATAATGTCCTTTTTGGGCGGTATGCACAACGAAACCAGCAAGGTTAAAGCCGAAGTAGAAGACAATGCCGAGGTGCTTTTTCTGCCGATGGATAAGGTGGCATTGTTTATCAAAGAATATCCGCAGTGGCTGGATTATATTTTCCGTCTGTACCACAAACGTTTCGAGGAACTATTGGAAATCGTCAATGCCATATCTTTCAAAAAAGTAGATGACCGATTATTGTCCTTACTCTACAAAAAACAGGAACTCACAGACAATCATACCCTGAACATTACCCACGAACAATTAGCCAACGAATTAGGAACAGCCCGAACCGTTGTATCACGCCTATTAAAGCAGTTGGAAGAAAACGGAACCGTTCGGTTAGGCAGGAATAAAATCACGATACTGCATCATCAGAATAGCCAAAAATAGCCCCCTTATGTGACTAAAGTAGCTGTACAGGTTTTGAAATTGATACAATTTTGCAGTATCAATTTCAAAAATCGTATGGATATAGCTGGGTATTTAGCATCAATTTTTATAGGTATAGCATTAGGGTTAATCGGTGGCGGTGGCAGTATTCTTACCGTTCCTGTTTTAGTTTATTTGTTCAGTGTAGATGCGGTCTTAGCAACCGCTTATTCCCTTTTTATCGTTGGTACAACAAGTGTCATCGGTTCATTTTCCTATTTCACAAAAGGCTTGGTCAATATCAGAACGGCGATTGTTTTCGGTATTCCGTCCATTATCGCCGTTTACCTCACAAGGTCTTATATCGTTCCAGCCATTCCAACCGAAATTTTCAGCCTCGGAGATTTGACCGTTACCAAAAGTATGCTCCTGATGTTGCTCTTTGCCGTACTGATGATTTTCGCCTCGTACAGTATGATAAAAAAGGACAAACCAGCAACCGAAGCAACACCCCAAAAGCAACAATTCAATTACCCCTTAATTCTCGTAGAGGGAACCCTTGTAGGCATATTGACAGGGCTTGTCGGTGCAGGCGGTGGCTTTTTGATTATTCCGGCATTGGTCATATTGAGCAAGCTGCCGATGAAAGAAGCTGTCGGAACATCGTTGGTCATCATTGCCGCCAAATCACTGATTGGCTTCTTTGGCGAAAGTGGCGAAAGCCTTATTGATTGGATTTTTCTTTCCAAAGTGACCGCCTTTGCCATCGCAGGGATTTTTATAGGAATGGCTCTTTCCAAAAGAGTAAACGGAGAAAAGCTCAAACCAGCTTTCGGTTGGTTCGTGCTGATAATGGGTATTTATATCATCATCAAAGAAACCATACTAAAATAAATTTCGCTTGTGTGACCAAAGTAGCTGTACAGGAGAAACAGGTAACGGAAATTTGCAGTATCAAAAGAGTAATTAACAATTAAAACAATAGGACTATGTTTTTTCAACACGTTTATGACAAGAGTTTAGCACAGGGCAGTTATGTAATAGGCTGTCAGGCTACGGGCGAAGCCATCGTAATAGATGCCCAAAGAGATATAGATGTATATCTTGACATTGCGAAGCAGAACAATCTACGCATTACGCACATTACCGAAACCCACATACACGCCGACTTTCTTTGCGGTTCACGGGAGCTGTCTGCCGTTACAGGGGCAAAAATGTACCTATCAGACGAGGGAAGCGAAGATTGGCAATATCAGTTCCCACACGTCGGACTGAAAGACGGCGATGTGATTAAAGTGGGAAACCTTACATTGGAGGTAATGCACACGCCTGGGCATACGCCCGAAAGTATCAGCTTTTTGCTGACCGACCATCCGGCAACGGATAAGCCCGTAATGGTATTCACAGGCGATTTTGTATTCATTGGGGATATTGGTCGTCCTGATTTATTGGAAAAAGCCGCAGGTCTTGTCGGAACCAAAGAAGCCGGAGCCAAACAAATGTTCCAATCGCTGAAAAAGTTTGCCGCACTGCCCGAATATGTTCAGGTATGGTCGGCACACGGAGCAGGCTCGGCTTGTGGCAAGGCTTTGGGAGCCGTACACAGCTCTACCGTCGGTTACGAGAAAATACGCAATTGGGCGTTCCAATACGGCGAAGATGAAAAAGGGTTTACCGACTACCTGTTAGCCGACCAGCCCGAACCGCCTAAATATTTTGCAATGATGAAGCACCTCAATAAAGTCAATCGTCAGTTGCTTATAGAAGTTCCGAAACACCCGAAGCTGTCCAAAGAGCAGTTTATATCTGCCTACGAAAAGGGCATCAAGGTAATAGACACCCGTAATAAGGTCGATTTTGCCAATGGTTTTATCGACGGAAGTTTAAATATTCAGGGCAACAATTCTTTTTCTACTTGGTGCGGTTGGTTGCTGAACTATCAGGAACAGTTCATATTGGTAGCCGAGGACAGCCAAATGGAAGACTTGACCCGTAAACTAATGCGTATAGGCTTGGATAATATTTACGGCTACATTTCAGACGTAAATGATTTGGGTATGGAACTGCAAACAGCAGACGTGATTTCTTTGGAAGAATTTAAAACCTATATCGGAAAAGACAATGTACAGATAGTAGATGTTCGTGGGGTTTCGGAATATGAAGCCGGACACGTCGAGGGAGCAGAAAATGTTTTTGTAGGAACATTGCCGGACAACTTGGATAAAATCAGCAAAGATAAGCAGGTCGTTATCCATTGTCAGGCAGGCGACCGTTCTGCGGTAGCTTATTCTATCCTTGCCAAAAATGGTTTTAAAAACGTAAAGAACTTTTCGGGAGGAATGAAAGAATGGTTGGCAGCCAATGGAGAAACAACGGACTGTACCTGTACCAATGCTTAAAATATGGTTAGTATATGTTTAAGCAAAGTATTAAACTAATTATCATCACAATAACAACAATAGCAATGTTTGGAATTTTCAAAAATATGTTTGCACCAACAGACAACGGCGAACTAAAAGAAGCCGTACAAAACGGTTCGTTTTTAGTGGACGTTCGAACACCTGCCGAGTTTTCGGCAGGTAGCGTAAAGGGTGCGGTAAACATTCCCTTAGATAAAGTAGCACATCAACTGTCACAATTCAAAGGCAAGAAAAGTATCGTTGTCTTTTGCCGGAGCGGAAACCGGAGTGGACAGGCAAAGAGCATTTTGCAGCGGAATGGCTTTCAGAATGTCATCAACGGCGGAACGTGGCAAGACGTAAATCAGGCAATCAATAAGCAATGATGAAAGAATTTTGGAACGAAAGATATAGCAGGCAGGAATTTATCTACGGCGAAAGCCCGAATGAATACCTGAAAGAAAAGCTAAAGGCTATTCCTCCTGCAAAAATACTGTTCCCCTGCGAGGGCGAGGGGCGAAACGCTGTCTATGCCGCACAATGCGGTTGGCAGGTTTCAGCCTTTGACCAAAGCGAAGCGGGAAAGCAGAAAGCGGAGCTATTAGCCCGAAAGAACAATGTACAGATAGCGTACGCTGTTTCAGATTTGGAAAATATCAGTTTTCCCGAACAGTCGTTTGACGGTCTGGCTTTGATTTACGCACATTTTCATCAGGACAAAAGGAAGCAATACCATCAGAAATTAGCTTCATATCTAAAGAAAGATGGCTTGCTGATTATAGAAGCATTCAACAAACAGCAGATAGAAAATCAAAAGCTAAATCCGAATGCAGGCGGCCCCAAAGAGGGTGCGATGCTCTATGATTTGAACGAGGTGTTGACCGATTTTAATGGATTTGAATTTTTGGAAGCATACGAAAGCACCATCGAACTGAATGAGGGAAATCATCATATCGGCAAAGCAGATGTAACTCGCATATTGGGCATAAGGAGATATTGAAAAGAAAAAGAAATTACAATGAAAAACTATTTAAAAAATTGGAACCTGATGCGGGTATTGCGATTGGCATTGGGTGTATTTATTATCGTACAGGGCATTCAGGCACAACAATGGTTGTTCGTCGGATTGGGCGGTTTATTCTCCTTAATGCCGTTGTTGAATATAGGTTGTTGCGGTACTTCGGGTTGCAATACCCCTGTACGGAGAACCAATAAAAAAACAGAAGATATAACGTATGAAGAAATTCGCTAAAAAACACCTGTTTACTCTGATAGGTGTGGTTATCGGTGCGATTGCAGGCTACCTCTATTGGAAATTTATAGGCTGTACTACGGGCAGTTGTGCCATTACCTCAAACCCGTTCAACAGCACGCTTTACGGTGCGGTTATGGGCGGATTATTAGTATCAACATTTAAAAAAGACAAAAAACAATATGACGTTTCAGGAAATAATCAACAGTGATAAGCCTGTATTGGTGGATTTCTTCGCCGAATGGTGCAACCCGTGTAAAATGATGTCGCCCGTTCTCGAAGAATTAAAACAGCGTGTAGGCGACAACGCAAACATTATCAAAATTGATGTGGACAAGAACCCACAGGCGGCAGCGACGTTTCAGGTACGTGGCGTTCCTACGCTTATTATCTTTAAGAACGGCGAAATACGCTGGAGGCAATCGGGTATTGTTCCGGCAAACGAATTAGAAAGATTGATTAACGAAAACAAATAAATTATAAATGTTAGAATTTTTGAAACAACCGTGGGCTTGGTACGTTGCAGGCCCATTAGTTGGGCTTACCGTACCCTTACTTTTAATCATCGGTAACAAATCATTTGGCATCAGTTCCTCACTACGGCATATATGTGCTTCGTGTGTACCTGCCAACATTCCGTTCTTTAAATACGATTGGAAAAAAGAAATATGGAATTTACTTTTTGTATTCGGAATACTGATAGGCGGAGCCGTTGCCATCAGCCTGTTGTCCAACCCCAATCCTGTTGAGGTCAATCCGAAATTGGCGGAAGAACTGGCAGGTTACGGCATTACCAACTATAACAATTTAATCCCTGAAGACATCATCAATTGGCAGTCCTTATTTACGTTGAAAGGCTTTATACTAATGGTCGTCGGAGGTTTTTTGGTAGGCTTCGGAACACGCTATGCAGGAGGCTGTACCAGCGGACACGCCATTATGGGATTGTCCAATTTACAGTTGCCCTCGCTGATTGCCACCATTTGTTTTATGGTTGGCGGTTTCATTATGGCAAACCTCATCTTACCGTATATTCTTTCACTTTAACCTCAACAAGCAATGCAACAAAATACAGATACAGAAAAAGATTTACAGCTTCGTGAATTAGACGCGATGTGCGTAAACGAAAGTAATTTGGAACACAAATGGTATCACAATCTTAAATACCTGATAATCGGTATTCTGTTCGGTATCATCTTCGTAAAATCGGAAGTAGTCAGTTGGTATCGCATACAGGAAATGTTCCGTCTGCAATCGTTCCATATGTACGGCATTATCGGAAGTGCGGTCTTAACAGGTATGATTTCCGTTTTCCTGATAAAGAAATTCAACATCAAAACCATTTACGGAGAACCCATTAAAATAGCTCCCAAAACATTCAATAAAGGTCAAATCTATGGTGGTCTGATTTTCGGTTTGGGCTGGGCAATGACCGGAGCTTGCCCCGGTCCGTTGTTTGCACAAATCGGAACAGGGGCAACCGTCATTGCTGTTACCTTATTGAGTGCCATTGCAGGTACTTGGGTGTATGGAAAATTGAGAGAGAAACTCCCACACTAAATAACGGTAATGTATTGGTTTAGAAAATTGCTGATAACAGCGATATGGATTAGTATTGCCCCAACTTTACAGGCACAGCACCATTACAATGCTTGGTTTCGCAGTACGTTGAGCGTTCCCGTCGGCGAAAAATTCAAAGTAGATACTGAATTTCAGCACAGGAGGCAAAATGGTTTTGATAACGAAAACCTGTTGGACAAAAACCTGATGTTCACATACCGGAATTGGGTACATTATCAGCATAGTGAAGATGTGAAATTTTCCGTTTCGCCATTCGCTTATTTTTCCCATTACAGGATTATCCAAAACAAAACGGACGAAACAGCAAGTCCAATCAGCGAACTCCGTTTTTCGGCAGCAATTGAGTTGCAACACGAGATACTGAAAAAGTTTTACATCGTGGACAGGTCTGCCGTTGAATACCGGATATTCGACAACAATCAATCAGACATTACAAGGTTAAGAAATCGGTTGGGCGTTCGTTATGATTTTTCAGAAAAGCTCAAACTTTCCTTTTTTGATGAGCTGTTGTTTAACATCGGGGGAACCACTCATAGCCACTTTTTTGACCACGACAGGATTGGGCTTAACATCGAATACCACTTTTTACCCAACCTGAAAGTGGACATCGGCTATATCCACCTTACCCGACTGCCCATAACGGGCAATACCAAATTGAAAGAGAACAACATCATAATGAACCTGACCTATCAACTGAAAAAACACAGGAAGACAACCAAAACCAAAGCCTTTGGGTAACACATTTACATTTTGTCTGATACATTCTAAAAAAGGTATTTCAATTTCATCGAGATACCTTTTTTTAGTTTACCCCACTACGCAAAATACCTTTTCGCACCTGCCGTTTTTCGGATACCGAACCACATCAAAAAACATTCAAAACAAACTATTCAATAGAATTGTTGAATAGTTTGTTTTTTTCTGTATCTTTGCATCAATAAAATACATCAGTTATGAGTACACCCGAAATAACAGCAACAGAGCTTCAAAAAATGTTTGAAGACGGCAAAGAAGTGGTTGTGTTAGACATCAGACCGCAGGAACAAAGAGAAGAATGGCAGATTGCCGACAGTGTTCACAAAAACGTGTATGAGGGTCTTGTAAGCGGAGATAAAACGGTCTTTGATAATACTGCGTTTGACAAGGACACGCCCATCGTAACCGTATGTGCCGGAGGCAAAACAAGCCTTATCGCCGCCGAGCTACTGAACGGAAAAGGCTATAATGCTTTATCGTTACAAGGCGGTATGAAAGCGTGGAACTATGCTTGGAACACGGCGGAAATAAAAGAAGACAACCTAACGATTGTACAGGTAAGGCGTGTAGCCAAAGGTTGCCTTTCATACATCGTCGGCTCCGATAAGGAAGCGATTGTCGTGGATGCGTCCTTAGACCCAAGCGTATATATGGAATTGGCGAAAAGCTACGGCTGGACGATTAAATATGTGATGGACACCCATATCCACGCCGATTACCTTTCACGCACCATCGAATTGGCTAAAGCAACCGGAGCAACACACCTGTTTACGGAAAACGCAGGCGTGGATTATGATTTTGTGCCACTTAGCGACACGCAGGTTGTGCCTTTTGGTTCGGTTGAACTAACGGCGGTATTTACCGCTGGGCATACGCCCGAAAGTATCTCGTACCTGATAGAAGACAATTACCTACTGACGGGAGATACCTTATTTACCGACGGCGTGGGCAGACCCGATTTGAAAGCAGACCACGAACAAGGGCTGAAAAAAGCCGAGCAGTTATTTAATTCGTTGGGGAGGATTTTAACCCTAAGCAAAAATGACCTGTTCATCCTGCCAGCCCATACGTCAAATACCATCGCTTTTGACGGGGCAATCATCGGGGATAATCTGTCCAACCTTTCTGAAAAGATAGCCTTGCTGCAATTGGAAAAAGAAGCGTTCATCGAGCAGACAATGAAGCGTATTCCGCCGACACCACCCAACTACATACAGATAGCAACACTCAATAAAAGCGGAAACTACGAGGGCATCAACCCTGCCGATTTGGAAGCAGGAGCCAACAGGTGTGCGGTTTCATAGACAACAACAGAAGTCCGTGTACTTGACAGCAGGCAAAGTACACGGACTTATTTGATTGAATATCTAAATATCAATAGCTATGAAAAGACTGTTTTTTACCTTATCCATTCCCGTTGCATTGTTCTCCTGTCAGAACAATGAGGCGGAAAAAGCCAAGTACGAGCAGGCACTTATCGCCCAAAGCGATAGCCTGACCACCGTGGCTCAGCAGACCATTATGAAAAACCTGACGGAAGCCATACAGGAAAAAGGCTTGGAGTATGCGATTGACTTCTGTAATGTGGAGGCTGTACCCTTAACCAATTCGGCAGTAGCAAATATACACGCTTCCATTAAGCGTATTTCCGAGAAGAACAGAAACCCCGACAACGCACTCAAAACACAGGCGGACAAAGACATCTTCGAGCATTTCAAAAAGTTTGAGAACGCAAAGGACACCCTTATATCGGAAAGCAAACAGTATGTGTATTACAAACGGATAAACTTGGCAATGCCTACCTGTATGAAATGCCACGGTAAACCGGAAAGCATCGAGCCGAACGTGTTAGCCAAGATTGACGGGCATTATCCCGATGACAAGGCGAAGAACTATAACCTTAACGAATTGAGAGGGCTTTGGAAAGTAACCTACGACAAAAATAATCAGTAAACAATCAAAATCGAAATACAATGAGCAAGACCATTTTAATCATCATCAATGATGCACCATACGGAACGGAAAAAGCCTATAACGGCTTACGCATCGCCAACCAACTGAATAAAAGCCATACCGATATACAGGTCAATATCTTCCTGATGGCGGATGCCGTCAGTTGTGCCATTGCAGGACAGAAAACGCCGAACGGCTACTACAATATAGAGCGTATGATGAAACTCTCCCTGAACAAAGGAACGAAAGTAAAACTATGCGGAAGCTGTTCAGATGCAAGAGGGCTGACTGCCGAGCAAATCATCGAGGGAACAGAAATGAGTAATATGGAGGAATTGGGTAATTGGATTGCAACCGCAGACCAAACCCTGACCTTTTAAAAACAGTATTTTAAGTGAAGAATATACAATTAGGATTAAAAGAAAACTGGCAACAATTTACCTTGCTCGTCCTCGTCAATATGATGGTAGGCGGTATGGTCGGGTTGGAAAGAACCGTAGTGCCATTGGTCGGAACAGAAGAATTTAACATACAATCAGACGTTGTTGTCTTTTCGTTCATCATCGCATTTGGCGTAGTCAAGGCGTTTACCAATTTAATTTCCGGTGTCTTGGCAGACAAGTACACCCGAAAGAAAGTATTGATTTGGGGTTGGCTCGTGGGATTGCCCGTACCGTTCCTTTTGGCTTTTGCACCGTCGTGGAATTGGATTTTATTCGCCAATGTATTGCTCGGTGTCAGTCAGGGATTAGCGTGGTCAATGACCGTCAATATGAAGATTGATTTGGTCGGTAAGAAAAGCAGGGGGTTGGCAATGGGATTGAACGAAGCCGCAGGGTACGGAGCAGTCGGGCTGACCGCTTTAGTAACTGGTTATATGGCATCGTATTACGGACTAAGACCCGAACCTTTTTATCTTGGAATTGCCTATACGATTGTAGGGATATTGCTGTCCGTTTTCTTGGTAAAAGATACACGGAAACACGCACAGTTGGAAGCCGCCCAAATTCAGGCGACCACATCGGGCGAAGAAGCCCATAAGCCGAACTTGTGGTGGGTATTCAAACAAACATCATTCAAAAACAAAAACCTGTTCTCCATTTCACAGGCAGGTTTGATTAACAACCTGAACGACGGGATGTCTTGGGGCGTATTCCCTTTGCTCTTTATGTCGATGGGGGTCGGTTTAGAGGGTGTGGGTTGGATTAAAGCCGTTTATCCCGTGGTATGGGGCGTGGGGCAAATCGTAACAGGCCCCTTAGCCGATAAATGGGGAAGAAAACCCCTCATTGTTTGGGGGATGTTCGTACAGGTATTCGGTCACATCGTCATCGGTATGGAGTTCTTAGACCCATTGACCGCAGGCTTGGTCGGTTCCATTCTCTTAGGTTTAGGTACGGCAATGGTTTACCCAGCTTTATTAGCCGCCATAAGCGATGCCGCCCACCCAACTTGGAGAGCTTCTTCTCTTGGTGTTTACCGTTTTTGGCGTGATATGGGATACGCCGTAGGTGCGTTGATGGCAGGTATCGTCGGCAACTTCTTCGGGCTGATGTGGGCAGTACACATCGCAGGTATCATTACATTCATTTCAGGTATCGTCGTTTGGGTACGGATGAAAGAAACATTGGAGAAATAACAAGTTCAACTATCTAAAAACTAAAGATATAATGGAAAGCAGAAGAAATTTTTTAAAAACAGGGGCTTTATTTGGTGCGGCTTGTCTTACTTCGCCATTGATTGCCTCGCCGTTGGTCAGCTTTGACACAACGCAGAAAGATACGGAGGATAAAAATCTTATTGATTTCTATTCGGGAGGCAATCTCTTTTTCCTGCGGATATTTGACCCTACGCTGGCACAGACCAGCTACGTGGTCGGGAACAGGCAAAGCAATGAGGTCATTGTCGTTGACCCCAAACGTGACATTGACACCTATCTGAAAATTGCCGAAGAAAACAATCTGAAGATAACAAGGGTAACGGAAACCCACATCCACGCTGACTATTTGAGCGGTGCGCCGGAGCTGGCTCACGCTACGGGAGCGGAATTGGTACTATCGGGAGAAACCGACCCCGATTGGAAATACGAAATTCCGCACACGCCAATCAAAGACGGCGACAAAATCACAATGGGCAACATCGTTTTGGAAGCGATGCACACGCCGGGGCATACGCCCGAAAGTTTGACTTTCCTATTGACCGACCTGTCCGTTTCCAGTAAACCGCAAAAAGCTCTGACGGGAGATTTTATTTTCGTAGGCGATGTTGGTCGCCCCGACTTGCTGGAGAAAGTTGCAGGACAGGCAGGTTCACAAGACACGGGAGCAAAACAGTTATATGCTTCCATTCAGCGTTTTTCAAAACTTCCTGACGATATAGAGATTTGGCCAGCCCACGGAGCAGGCTCGTTCTGTGGCAAATCGCTAAGTGACGTACCGCAATCTACGTTAAAGCACGAGAAGTTGACAAGCAAAGCCTTTCAGTTTACAAACGATGAAAAAGGATTTGTAAAGTATATCCTTGACGGACAGCCCGAACCGCCGAAATACTTCGCCACGATGAAACAATGGAACAGGATACCCCGTCCGTTGCTGGTCGAAGTTCCAAAACGTCACAAATTGAGCAAAAGCGATTTCCTGACCGCACAGAAAAACGGTTTGCATATAGTCGATACCCGAAAATTGGCAACGGTTACCAAAGGGTATATCCCGAACAGCCTGCATATTGAGGGGAATACATCATTTTCAACCTTTATGGGGTGGTTACTCGATTACCAAACGCAATATGTTTTGGTTGCGGATGAAAGCGAAATCGAGGATTTGACACGAAAGCTGATGCGTATCGGTATGGATAATATGTACGGATATGTCAGCAATCCGCAGTCGCTGGGCATTCCTTTACAACAGTCGAATGTCATAACCAAAACTGAATTTAAGCCCCGTTTCAATGACAAAAACATTCAAATCATTGATGTACGAAGTAAGGACGAATACAAATCCGGTCATATCTCAACGGCAGAGAACATCGTATTGGCAGACTTGGAAAACAGCCTCAAAAAAGTAAGCAAAGACAAAGAGGTCATTGTGCATTGCAAGAGCGGTGTACGGGCGGCAATGGGCTATTCCATTCTGAAAAAACACGGTTTTGAGAACGTGAAAGTCTATACGGGAGATTTAGAGGGCTTGACAGAAACGGACAAAAAATAGTATCCACTAACAAAAATTTTAAATTATGACAACAAGTAACAGCAAAGCAGGACTATCCACTAAATGCGTACACAGTGGAGAATTAGCAAACGAACACGGTTCGCCACATACGCCCATTTACAATTCCACCACCTTTACGTTCGATACGACCAAAGATTTGTTGGATGTGGTGGACGGGCATAAAGCAGGAAGCCTGTACACACGCTACGGGCTTAATCCGTCTATCACTTCATTGGAAGCTAAATTGGCAGAGTTGGAAGATGCCGAGGCGTCTTTGGTTTTCAGTTCGGGAATGGCGGCAGAAGCTGCCTTATTCCTCGCATTGGGAAGAAAGGGCGTTATCTGTATCGGCGATGCCTACGGCGGTACGCTTGAATTATTAAATGTTCAGCTACGCAGTCTGAACATTCCCGTACATTTCCTTTTGGGGTCTGAATTGGATAAATTGGAGGAACTCTTACAGACAGGTGTTGAAATGGTCTTTTTTGAAACCCCGACCAACCCGACCATTGAAATATTCGACATCAAAGCCATTGCCGACATTGCACACAAACACGGTGCTTTGCTTGCCATAGACAATACGTTCGCAACGCCCGTCAATCAAAAGCCTATTCACTTAGGGGCAGATTTAGTGGTGCATAGTGCCACCAAATATTTAGGCGGACACAGCGATATTACCGCAGGTGTGGTAATGGGTAGCAAACAGCATATCGGGGAAATTTGGGCTTGGCGAAAAAACTTAGGTCAGATGCTTGCACCCGAAACGGCATCGCTTCTGTCAAGAAGTATCAAATCATTGGTGCTTCGTGTAAAGCATCAAAACGAGAGTGCCTTGCGGATAGCGACCGAAATAGAAAAGCACCCGAAAATCAAAAGGGTATTATACCCAGCCCTGCCGTCTTTCGCAGGACACGAATTAGCCAAAAAGCAAATGAGCGGTTTCGGCGGTATGATAACCATTGAAGTAAACGGGGATTATGAGCAGACCGTGAAAGTGGCGGACAACCTGAAAATTTTCCGCATTGCACCGAGCTTGGGAAGTGCCGAAAGTTTATGCACCCAGCCCGTTACGACCACACATCACGGACTGACGGAAGAAGAACTAAGCCGACGTGGCAACCCCGTCAATGATAAGATTGTCCGTAGGCTTCGAGGAAGCCGAAGACCTGATAGCCGATTTGGAGCAGGCTTTAAACAGCATTTAGACCGTATGAAAATAAGCATAAAGCTGATTGTCTTTTTAGCGGTGCTTTTCGCAAGCACCGCTTACAGTCAGGATAACACGCTACCAAATGATTTTCCATTAAAGGTAACAAGCTATTTCGGGGTAGTACACCCCATTGCCACCTTGCAGAAAGGCGATGTTAAAATGAATTTTGAGAAAGCCTATACCGTTGGTTTTCCCGTTGGAATAAACGTACAGAAAACGCCCAAAATGGGTTATTCTTTTGGGATTGTTCCAACCATAAAGACGGACAGTCAGGAAAGCAAAGTATCAAGTATCGCCATTCAGCCTGGGCTTTATTTTCCCTTGCGAAACGGATGGACGGTGGTCGGTCGGCTTTCCTTTGAAACAGGGGGAAGATATGGCTTTGTACCCGTGCTGTCCAAAGTAATCCACCGTGGGAAACATCCGGTGTCCTTTGTACTGCCTTTCCCCGTTAAGTTTGGCAACAATGAGCCTGTTTCCTTTGGTTCAGCATTTTTAGTGACCATAGCCATTTAATAATTTAAAAATACGAAAGAAATGACAGAACATATCAAATGCCTCATCGTAGGTTCGGGACCTGCGGGATATACCGCAGCGATTTATGCAGCAAGAGCAGGTTTGAACCCTGTCCTCTACACGGGTATCCAGCCCGGCGGACAACTAACGATGACTACCGATGTAGAGAACTTCCCGGGTTATCCCAAAGGCGTACAGGGGCAGGAAATGATGGAGGACTTACGCCAGCAGGCGGAACGCTTCGGAACTGAACTCCGCTTCGGATATATTTCGGCTGTGGATTTTTCATCACGTCCGCACAAACTTACCATTGACGAAAACAAGGAAATAACCGCTGATGCGGTAATTATTTCAACGGGAGCATCCGCCAAATGGCTTGGACTTCCATCGGAAGAACGATACAACGGCTTCGGTGTTTCTGCCTGTGCCGTATGCGACGGCTTTTTCTTCAGAGGTCAGGACGTTGCGGTCGTAGGAGCCGGAGATACGGCGGCTGAAGAAGCTACCTATCTTGCCAAGTTGTGCCGTAGGGTATATATGTTGGTCAGACGTGATGAGTTCAGGGCTTCCAAAACAATGGAAAACAGAGTAAAGAAAGCTGGGAATATCGAAGTCCTTTACCATACCGAAACAAAGGAGATTGTTGGCGATGAAAAGGGCGTTAACGGCGTTCGGGTGTTCAATAACCAAACCAATGAAGATAGATTACTGGACATATCAGGCTTTTTCGTGGCAATCGGGCATAAGCCGAATACTGACATTTTCAGACCGTTTGTGAATACAGACGAGCAAGGCTACATAACCACTGTTAAAGGTACAACGCTTACCAATGTTGAGGGCATATTTGCCTGTGGCGATGTACAGGACAATGTATATCGTCAGGCGATAACGGCAGCAGGAACAGGTTGTATGGCGGCTCTTGATGCCGAGCGATACCTTGCGGCACTCGAAGAACAGGAAGAAGAGGAACTTGTAGAAGCTGGCACAAATAATTAAGCGATGGGTTCAATAGATACATACAATCAATTTTCGACGGAATATGATAAATGGTTTGACGAACACAGCAACCTTTATCAATCTGAACTATTGGCAATTCAATCGCTTTTGCCCACAGATGAAAACGGCATTGAAATAGGTGTCGGAACGGGGCGGTTCGCACAGCCGTTAGGTATCAAGTTCGGGGTTGAACCCTCAAAGGCTATGGCGGATTTAGCAAGGCAGAGAGGTATTGAAGTCACGGAAGCCCTTGCGGAAAACCTGCCTTTTGAGGAAAGCACTTTTGGTTTTGCTTTAATGGTAACGGTCGATTGCTTTCTTTCGGAAATTCCCAAAGCCTTTTCGGAAGTACATAGAATATTAAAGCCAAACGGAAGCATCCTCATCGGAATGATTGATAAAGACAGTCCGCTTGGGCAGATGTACGAGCGCAATAAGGCAGAGAGTGTGTTTTACAAAGAGGCTACCTTTCATTCCGTTGCAGAGATTTCCGAAATGTTGCAGTCCGCAGGATTTGACAACCTACAATACCAGCAGACCCTCACTTATCCCACGAACACCGAAACAGAGCCACCCAAATCAGGATATGGCAAAGGAAGTTTCGTCGTGATAAAGGCGAACAAACCCAATCATTAAAAGCGTATTTTAAGCTATGACAATATATCTTGATTACAATGCCACAACACCCATTGATAAACAGGTATTCGAGGCAATGCTACCGTTTTTGACCGATAGCTTTGGAAATCCGTCGAATACTTACAATTTGGGTACGACAGCAAAAAACGCCGTAGATACGGGAAGAAAACAGGTCGCAGACCTTATCCAAGCTGATGAAAACGAGGTCTATTTCACAGGATGCGGAAGCGAAGCGAATAATACGGTACTGAAAGGTGTAGCTTCTACCTTTGGAAATAAGGGCAAGCACATTATCAGTAGTGTTATTGAACACCCCTCCGTATTGGAACCGTTGAATTTCCTCAAAAGCATAGGCTTTGAAATAACGCTTGTTTCCGTAGATGAAAACGGAGCGGTAAACCCCAAAGAAATCGAAGAAGCTATAAAGGACGATACCATTTTGGTTTCCATTATGCACTCCAATAACGAGGTCGGAACTTTACAGCCCATTAAGGAAATCGGTGCGATATGCAGGGAGCGAAACATTCTTTTCCATTCTGATGCTTCGCAGTCCATTGGAAAGGTAAATATCAATGTAGCCGATTTGCAGGTCGATTTTTTGACGATTGCAGGGCATAAGCTCTATGCACCCAAAGGCATAGGGGCATTATATATCCGCAATGGCATTGCTATCGAACCGCTCATACACGGAGCTTCACAGGAACGCAGACAGCGAGCCGGAACGGAAAACGTACCCTATATCGCAGGATTGGGAAAGGCTTCGGAGTTGGCTTCATCATTTTTGCAGGACAATACGCTCTTTTCGCTCAAAAGCTATTTTTATAAACAGCTTACAAAAGCATTCGGAGATAAAATTGTCCTGAACGGCGATTTTCATAACAGCCTGCCCAATACCTTAAACATTAGTTTCGCAGGGAAAAGCGGAGCGGAAATTCTCGAACAAATCCCCGAATTATGTGCATCGACAGGCTCCGCCTGCCATTCGGGAAATAAAACCGTATCGCCTGTACTCAAAGCAATGGGTATTAACGAGGATATAGCATACGGAGCAATCCGGTTTAGTATCGGACGGCACACCACCAAAGAGGAATTGGATAAGGCAGTAAATTATTTAAGAAATTTGAATGAACAATACTATTGAAAGCAAACCAAAATGGAATAATGTAATCTTGCTTTTCACATCGCAGGCACTTTTTCAGACAGCATCTATATTGGTAATGACCCTATCGGGAATGGTAGGGCTTGAATTGGCAACGGACAAGAGCCTTGCCACACTCCCTATCGCAATGATTTCGGTAGGTACTGCCACGATGATGATACCCGCATCATTCATCATCAAAAAATTAGGGCAGAAAAAAGCGTTTATGATAGGAACGACCGTCGGAATGCTGGCGGGATTACTCGCATTCTACGGCATATTGCATCGCTCATTTGAGATATTCGTTATCGGGAATATGCTGGTAGGCTGTTATCAGGGATTTGCCCAATACTACCGCTTTGCGGCTGCCGATGCGGTTCCCGAAACCGCCAAAGCAAAAGCCCTTTCGTTGGTCGTTGCCGGAGGTGTGGTAGCCGCTATTGCCGGGCCAAATTTGGCACGGCACACGCAGCATATCGGGGAAGTTCCCTTTGCCTATTCCTATCTGTCCATTACGCTGTTAAGTATCGGGGCTTTCTTGGTCATTTTCAGTTTGAAGCTACGAAAAGCGACGATACAAACTATTGGAAAGGCAACAGAAAACGGCAGACCATTATTAGCCATCATCAAGCAGAAAGATACGCTTACCGCTTTGGCTTCGTCGGCAATAGGCTATTCCGTTATGATTATGATAATGACGGCAACACCGCTCGCTATGCACCATTGCGGACATTCGTCTGACGATGCGGCGACCGTCATCCAATGGCACGTATTGGGAATGTTCGTACCCTCATTTTTTACGGGTACACTGATAGACAAATTCGGTGTGCGTAAGCTAATGTTAGCAGGGGTTATTATCTTGTTCTTCCACGTTGTCTTTGCCGTTACGGGAACAGACTTTTTCAACTTCGTTTCAGGATTGATATTGCTTGGCGTAGGTTGGAATTTTATGTTCATTGGTGGCTCTACCTTGCTGACAAAGGTGTACACGCCTGCGGAAAAGGAAAAGACACAAGCCTTTCACGATTTTTTTGTATTCGGGATAATCAGTATATCCAGCTTTTCAGCCGGAGCATTGCTCAATCATTGGGGCTGGCAGGGCGTGAACTTAGCCGTAATCCCGTTACTTGCTTTTGCACTGATAAAAATAATACTATCGAAGCCCGATAGAAAAAAAATATAAATCGGTATGGAAAAATTCTTTGACGATACGCTAAATAAATTGGAAACATCAATCAATGAATTAGAGATTGAAATCGACAATCCTTTACAACGGATAGAAGCCATTATACCTGTTATTATGAAATGCCTCTCCGAAGTAAAAGAATATGTGCTAAAAACAGGGTTCCGCAATGTGAACGAAGAAATCCGTTTTTTCAAACATCAAAAACCGACCATTCTTGCAAAACTCATTTATTACAACACCATATACAAAATAGAAGCGAAGAAACCTTTTGGTGGAAAACAGGTTATGAAAGCCTGTTTGAATGAAAAATTAGTTAAACTCAAAAGGTTTGATGACGAAAACATTGAGTTTCTCAGGTATTACAGAGCCAACAGCACCTATCTTGACGATAAATATTTTGTACGTGGACAGTATGACATCAAATTAGGTTTAGATACGTTTTTCTTTGAAGCAGACCCGAACCATTCCTCATCACACGATTACAAGGTAGCCAATATTATCGCCAACGACCGACTAAAAGTTTACATCAAAGACCAGATAAAAAACAATAATCGGCAAAAAAAGACAGATGCCTCGCCCTTACACTGGACGGGAACCAAGGCGGCAGCGACCGAACTGATTTACGGACTGCATTCACAAGGCGTATTTAACAATGCAAATACGGACATTGTAGCGATAGTCCGTTTTTTTGAAAATCATTTTAATATCGACTTGGGCGATTTTTACCATACCTTTTTAGAGCTGAAAGCCCGAAAAATGAACCGTACAAAATTCCTTGACAACCTGCGTGATGCCCTGATTAAAAGAATGGACGAACAGGACGAGCGTTAGGAATATGAATAAAGGAAAAATGAACAGAGGACTTGCAGATCCTCTGTTCATTTTTTGGGCGTGGCGTTCAGGACAGTATGCTATCAGCAACGGATTGAGCCGCAATAACCGCCCCCTCCATATACCCACCGTGTTGGATAGCGGTTTCGGTTACGCCAAAGAACAGTTTGCCGTTCATATAGCTTTGTTGTAGCAACGGGTGTCCGTTATTATAATGCGGACGTGGGATGATTGGGTTATCTCCCAATACAAATTCGTCCGTCCAAACCTTGTCAAAATAAGCGGTAGGATTTAATGCCTGAACGCCTAATAAGCTCGCTATATGTTGTAGTACAAATCTCTTTCTTTCTTCAAAAGAATAAGACACCGCACCGCCGTTCAGGAAACCCGTAAAACCAAATTTGTTTTCTTCATAGTTGGTATGGTCGTACATTTCAGCAACAATCCCTGCGTGGCTGTACAACATTCCCGAATAGCCCTCGTTTCGCCAAAACGGGCTATCGTACTCCAAAGTAAACTTGATAGAACCTGCCATCCACGTTTGTACGGTCGGTAAAAGATTATGGACAGCTTCGGGTAAACTTGGCAAAAACATTATGCTCGTTGATACTAATTGTGGCGGTACGCACACGATTACTTTATCTGCCTCCAATATCGTATCCGTATTGTTTTCGAGTACAACCCCGTTTTCCGTTTCCTTTATTGCCGTAACCTTTGTATTCAGTAAAATTGCTTCTTTGGGTAGCCTTTCTGCCAATGTATCGGTCAGTATTTGCGTTCCGCCAGCCAGACGGTAGGAGGGCATTTCCGCTTCCGGTACAAAGAACTTTTGTGGTGGCTCAAACGATTTGGTTTGGAACAAGGAGATACCTTTCGAGAACTGCGGAAATTTTTGCAAGCCTAATTCATCAATCAAAGACAATAAATTCGGGTGCATATCCGAGAACCAAGTCGCCCCCAATTCCAACGGTGTCAGCAAAGCTCCCTTTGTCGTTTGTATTCTACCGCCCAATCGTGACGAGGCTTCCAATACCGTCGCATTGATATTCTTTTTTGACAAGAGATAAGCCAATGTAAGTCCGCTCAACCCTGCACCTATGATAACTATTCTTTCGTTTGCACCCATCACAATGATACTGATTATTTTAACTTACGAAGTTCCCTTTTTGACATTTTGCTTTTATTGTACAAATCGGAAAATTTGTGGTAATTCTACGCAAACTTAGCCAAACAGACTGCACAGGTCAATTATCCACTGATACGAATTTTGTAAATTAGCCGTTTAGTAAAGTTTCTGATACGGAATGCGTATGATTAATGGGAAAAACAATATCATCAACGAATATCATCTGAACAGGCACGAGCCTGATAAACCGCAGTTTGCCCTGCACGATTTGCACGAATACCTGAAAACAAATCAGTGTCAGGCTATCAAACCGCATATCCACAGCTTTTATCAGGTTATATGGTTTAAGAAAGGCATCGGTAAACATTCGGTCGATTTTAAGGAATACGACGTTTTTGACAATGCGATTTTTTTCGTTGCTCCCAATCAAGTACATTACTTTGACGGGAACACGGACTACGAGGGTGTACTCATTCATTTCAACGAGCTTTTTTTGGTACAAGACCAAAGCCCGATGGAGTTTTTTCTCCATTACAACCTGTTCAGCAATCCGTATCAGCAACCGTCTTGCTGTATCGGTACGGGTATCGACAATATTTTGGATAAGTACATTGCACAAATGAAACAGGAATTGGAAAACGAGGACAGTTTTGGCAAAGAGCTGATTTTAAAAAACTATCTCCAATCATTCCTTATCCAAATACAACGCAGGAAAAACGAGTTTGAAAAATCCGCCGACGCATCTTTTCCGATAATGGACGAGAAAAGAATGCAACTTGTCAAGTTTGCAAACTTAATAGACGAGAACTACAAAAAGGGGTACAGCGTAACCGAATATGCCCGATTGCTTCACATATCATCACGGAGCTTGTCAGACCTCACGCAACAGCAACTCAACAAAACACCCTCGCAAATGATACAGGAACGTATCATCTTGGAAGCACAGCGATTGTTACTGTATTCCAATCTCAATATCAATCAGGTGGGCTACCGCTTGGGCTTTGACGATGCTTCGTATTTTGTAAAGTATTTTAAGAAGTACACAGGCGTTTCTCCGTCCGAGTTCAAGAAGTCGGTTTCATAGATGTTTTTTTGGTTCTGCGAAGCAGAGCAGGAACACAAAACAAAAGCCCCGATTTCGGGGCTGTGATTTGTTGTTATACAAACTTCATAGGAACGTTTCGAGCTTTGCCATATTTATTTTCTTTCTACAAGTGTGAGTTCGTTTAATCCTGTTACATCAAATGCTTCGTTTATACTGTTATATCTTTGGATACTCGTAATAAGCCCATTTTCAAGGACGAAAACAGAAGCCACTAAAGCGGTATCCATTTCCTTTTCTGTTTCGGCTTCGTACCATACTGCAAGTTCTTCAACAATTACAATATCATTCAATTGAAAATATCTCTTGGGTGTCAGCATAATATTAGCACGGTCAATCCATTCTAACATTATGTTTACTCCCTCAACATTTCCTTTTGGACCAACCATTTTCACATTTTCTTTTACTAATTCGCTCAAACCTTTTTTGTGTTTGATATTTAAGGCTTCGTGCCACAACTCTACAATCTGTATATTGTCTTTAGTTTCATTTCTCATTTTTCACCTGTTTAAGTTTTTAAAGGCAACATTAATATCGCAAAATTACAAAAATACCTCACGACGTTTCCTGAAAGTACCATTTCTTTTCTTATTTGCACATTGTTTGAAAGGGCTTTTGCACAGACCTTTGTACCATAAACTTTAAAAATATAATGTTATGGCAAAGTCGTATTTAGAAATCACATTAAAGATTGACGACGCAGACAGAGCAAGTGCTGCGGGCGTTTATAACCAATACAAAGCACCTTTTTTGGAAAGCATCAAAGGAGCGACATCAAAAGAACTTTTAATCAGAACAGAAGACGTACAGGTATTGCACGGTTTTGAAAGTGCGGAAGATGCACAAAACTACCTTTCGAGCGAATTATTCAACAACGATGTAGTAACGGCTTTGAAACCTTACCTGAAAGACAATCCTGATGTAAGGATTTACACAGTAGCTTAAACATACAGGATTTTAAGTTGATTTAATTCAGTTGAAAAGAGCCATATTTTGAATAAGATATGGCTCTTTTTTTCTCTTTCTGAAAAGTACCATTTGTTTTCCTGTCTGCCCATTGTTTGACGTAGCTTCATTTAGGAACTTTGCATAAGTTGCATTAAACAAGAAACTTAAACAATGATACAGACTAAAGGATATGCTGCCGAAAGCAGCACGTCGGGGGTAGCTCCTTTCGCTTTTGAGCGACAAGACCCCCAAGAGAATGAAGTTTTAATCGAGATTTTATACTGTGGTATCTGCCACGCTGATGTCCATCAGTCCAAAAATGAATATGGCAATACCTTGTATCCCTTTGTTGCCGGACACGAAATCATCGGACGGGTAAAAGAAACAGGTAAGCAGGTAACAAAATATAAAAAAGGCGATTGGGTCGGTGTTGGGTATTTCATCAATTCCTGCGGTCATTGTCCTAACTGTACAAGCCACGAAGAACAGTTTTGTGATAACGGGATAACGCCCACCCAAAATGGCAAACTCCCTGACGGAACGACCACCAAAGGCGGTTACTCGGATTGTATCGTAGTCAATGAAAACTATGTGCTTCGTATTCCCGATACATTGGAGCCTGCCGGAACAGCACCGCTACTTTGTGCTGGTATCACGACCTATTCCGCATTAAAACATCATCAAATCGGTAATGGGCATAAGGTCGCTATACTTGGTTTGGGAGGATTGGGGCATTTGGCAGTAAAGTTTGCCGTTTCCTTTGGTGCTGAAGTCAGCGTATTGAGTTCTTCTCCATTAAAGGAGCAAAGTGCAAAAGCGTTGGGAGCGCATCACTTCATTCATACAGGTAACGAAGCCGAATTGAAAAGAGCATCGGGAAGTTTTGATTTTATTATCGACACCGTATCTGCCCAACACGATTGCAATAGGTATTTACGTCTTCTTAAAAAAGACGGCACAATGATATTGTTGGGCGTACCGCCTGAAAACCCACAATTAGCCGTAGGCTTACTGACATCACGGCGAAGAAAAATCACAGGTTCATTTATAGGGGGAATTGAGGACACCCAGCAAATGCTCGACTACTGTGCCGAACACAATATTACAGCCGATGTGGAAGTCATTGCACCCAATTACATCAATACTGCCTATGAGCGTATGCTCAACAGTGATGTACAGTACCGATTTGTTATAGATATGCGTAAAATTTAATAATCCATAAATAATTAGAGAAATGTCAACAATAGAAACAATTTATCAGGGAAAGTTTATAAGTAACACCAAATCTCCGCTTAACCAGGAAGCAATCACGACAGATGCAAGTAGTTTTAGTCCGGTCGCTCTATTAATCAGTGCTTATGGAAGCTGTATGTTGGGAACAATGGACTATGCTGCCCGTCAAAACCAATTCGAAATAGCTGATGCGAGAACACAGATTGATTTTGAGATGGACGCCGACAAAACAAAGGTGGCTAAAATAAATATCAAAGCATTATTCGCCAATGATTATTCTGATGAACAGAAGCAAGTAATTGAGTTTGCGGCAAAAAACTATTGCCACGTAGGTAAATCCATTGACCCGTCCATCGAAAGGGTTTTTGAATTTATGTATAACCAAAATAAAGGGCTTTAACCATTTTAAAAATTGAATAATGAACATCGCAGATAAAATCAAATCAGACAAACCTACATTGGTAAACTTTCACGCTACTTGGTGCAGCCCGTGTATAATGATGAAACCGCACGTTGAAGAAGCTGCCCAAACATTAGGCGACAAAATCCACTACGAACGGATTGATATTGACCAAAACCGTGATTTGGCAGAATTGTTCCAAATCAGAAGCGTACCGACCACGATTATTTTTAAGGACGGAGAAATAAAATGGAGGCAGTCGGGTGTTTTCCCTGCATCTGCATTAGTAGGCTTGGTCGAAGAACAGTTTTAATCAAAAGTGTAACTTTGCATTTTAATAGTCCTATTTCAAAGAAGTGATGATTACCATAAACCAAAAATATACTTTCCCCGTGGAGAATGTATTGTTCACATTTGCTTTGGCTTCGGAAGCAGCCGACGTTTTCACGGAATACCGACATTTAATCTGTGGTATTGGCAAAGTGAATGCAGCCTATAACCTGATGAAAGCCATACAAGAGGAAAAGCCGTCTTTGATAGTCAATTTAGGTTCTGCCGGAAGTAATCATTACACGAAAGGCGAAGTAATCTGTTGTACAAAATTCGTACAACGGGATATGGACGTAAGAGGATTGGGGTACGAACAATACGAAACACCGTTGTCGGGATTGCCCCCTCTCCTTGAATACGGTTTGCAAATGGACGGTTTGCCCGAAGCCATTTGTGGAACCGGAGATAATTTTGAAATGGCACATTCCAAAACCATTTACAACGTGGTCGATATGGAAGCCTACGCATTGGCTATGGTCGCAATGAAAGAAAATATACCTTTTGTCAGTCTTAAATATATTTCGGACGGTGCGGATGACAACGCTGCCGAAGACTGGACGGTTCAGGTACACAAAGCGGCTGTCGCTTTTGGCGAAGTATTAAGGCTGGATAAGAAAAGTGTTCCGGCAGTGCAGTTATAAAACTGTATAGGAAATAAGTAAGATGAAGTTTTTAAGAGGTGTGTTTGCACCTCTTTTCCTGTTATTGCACTATTGGGAAAAATGTTGGTACTTTTCGGAAAACCGCCCCACTTTTCACTCTTTTTCGTGTTAAAAAATCATAAATACAATTTTGTTACTTGTCCGCTTACATAAATAAAACTAATTTAGCGGTCTGATGAACAAGACTATACCAAATATAGCAAACAACTTTCAGCGTTACTTATTCGTTTTCGCTACGGTATTCTTGGTCTTGTTTTCATCTTGTGCCGTTAAAGCGAGTGTCAAAACCCTCGTTGGTATTCCTACAAAAGCCGAGCAGGGTTTACCCAAAGGCAACCCTAACTTATCGGTAAGTTCGCCTGATAGATGTACCGTAGTTTCGGCATCGGATATGCAGGTCGTCCAAAAAAGTTCCTTAAATGCAAACGACGTATTACCCGTCGTGCTGTTTACGGCTACTTTCCTGTTTTTATTCAGCTTTCGCTCCATAACCAAAGAAAGCAAACACCCTCGTTACAGCGGTAGCTCGAAAATCCGCAGTGCTGTTCCCATCTTTTTGGAATACCGGAAACTTATCATTCATTTTTCCCACTAATCCCTTTTCTATTGAACGCAGAGCGGCATCAATAGGACTTTCAATTTTTTTCATTTCAAATTAATCTTTAGGTCGGTTTGTGACCTTTCCAAAAATTGTACAGTAATATGATGAAACATATTATGGCAACCGCAATCGTGTGGTCTGCCGTTGTTGCGACATTTCCGCTATATGCACAGCAACAACAAGAGCATACTTTGGGCAGTCTATGGCTCAAAGTCGAGGAAAACTATGTAGGTATCCGTTCCAAAACGGCTTCCGTGGATGCCGCAAAACTCAATGAACGGGCGGTCAAAAGCAATATGCTGCCGCAGGTAAAAGCACAGGTACAGAATACCTACGGAACCTACGAGGGAAGTGCGGGAGCATTCTTTCCGCAGGCAGGTTTCTTTAACGTGAGCGGTTCGACCGCAGGATTGGACGGCAGTTCCACAGCCGCCAACACCTTTGGCTCCGCCATTGCCGAATGGGAAGTTTTTTCTTTCGGAAAACTCCGCAAGCAAAATGAAGCTGCCGGAGCTTTGTACGACAAATCGGTAAGCGAGAAAGAGGCGTATGTACTCAACCTGAAAAAGATATTGTCCGAGCGGTACATTGTCCTTTTGTACAACGACGCTAAACTGAATTGGACGGAGAAAAATGCCGAACGCCTGAACGACATTCGCAAAATAACTTCGGGATTGTCCGCATCAGGACTGCGACCTGCGGCAGACAGCTTGCTCGCCTCATCGTCGTATGTTCAGGCAATGGGAGAATACGATAAATGGAGCGGTTTCAAAAACGCTTCCCTTATCAAACTATTGGAGCTGTACGGCGACGAAACGGTTAATTACACCACTTCTGTCGAGCGGTTCAGCAACCCCTCCGCAATGAATTTGAACGGCGAAAGCACGATAAATTCCTCCCACCCCATATTGAATGCGTTGGATAAGCAGTCCGAATATTACACCTTGAGCGGTCAGGCTCAAAAGAGAGCCTCATTGCCGTCTATCCGTATCTTGGGCGGATATGCACACCGAGGAACGGGTATCAGCCCGAACGGAACGGTATCGGGTGCTTGGAAAGACGGCTTTAGCAACACCACCAATAATTTTTTGGCAGGTATCGGCATTACGTGGAATATCACAAGCCTGCATACCAACCGTATGAAAGGCGAACAGCTATTTAAAGAAGCCGAAAGTACCCAATTGCTCCAAACGCAGTACGAACAGGCAATGCAGGCAGATTTGTCCGCTTCGCAGGCGAAAATCATACAGCAATACGAACAGCTCCAAAAGACAGGACTTGCCGTAAAGCAGTCGCAGGACGCTTACGAAATGTACCTCGCAAGGTACAAGAGCGGTCTTATCGGATTGAGCGAACTGTTGCAGATAAGAACCTTGCTGGAGCAGGCAGAAAACGCCCACATCGAGGCTTCCCGTGCTTATTGGATATTGCTTGCTTATGAGGCAGAGCTGACTGCCGATTTCGATTTTCTGTTTAACAACCTTTAATTAATCGTATATGAACATTATAAGATTTGCGTTAAGGAAACCGATTGCGATTATGGTTGTCGTACTGTCGATTGCTTTCTTTTCCTATAACACCGTAAAAAAGATAAACGTAGATATATTTCCCGAAGTGGAATTGCCTGCGATATATATCGCTATGCCCTACGGGGGATTATCCCCAGCCTATATGGACGGGTTTATGGCGAACGAGTTCCAAAAAGTACTTTTATTCGTCAGTGGCGTAAAAAACATTGACTTCAAAAGTGTTCAGGGGCTTACAATGATGAAGCTGACCTTTTATCAGGGAACGGATATGGCACAGGCTGCCGGAGAGGTTTCTACCTTTACCAATCGGGCAATGGGCTTTCTGCCTGCCGGAGCGGTTCCGCCTATGGTCGTCCGGTTTGACGGCAGTTCACTTCCCGTAGGACAGTTGGTTTTTGAGAGTGAACAGCGTTCGGTCAATGAATTGCAGACACTCGCCATTACACGGATAAGACCGATGTTTACGGAAATTTCAGGGATTACCTCGCCAGCACCTTTTGGCGGTAACGTCCGTTCAATCATTGTAAATATCAACCCCGAAGCAATGCAGGCAAACGGGTTAAGCCCCGAAGAAATTACGGCAGCCATTACCAAGAACAGTCTTCCGTCGCCAGCCGGAAATATCCGCATAGGCGACGAAAACTTAATGGCTCCGATTAACTCCATTGCCAAAAATCCCGAAGAATTTCTGAACACGCCCGTAAAAACAAACGACAACCGTACCATCTATGTCCGTGATGTCGCAAGCGTATTGGACGCAGCCGACCAGACCGTAGGCTATGCCATTGTCAATGGCAAAAGGTCGGTTTACCTGCCGATTATCAAAAAGGCAGATGCCTCCACATTGGATGCCGTAGAAAACTTAAAGGCTTCTATCCCAATGCTGAAAAACCAACTGCCCGAAGACGTGGACGTCAGGTATGAATTTGACCAATCGACCTATATCGAAAGGGCACTTTCAACGCTTATCCACGAGGGGCTTTTGGGAGCAATTTTCACGGGATTGATGATATTATTGTTTTTGGGAGATAAACGGGGAGCTTTGATTGTGGTACTGACTATTCCGATTGCCATTCTTTCAGCCGTTACGGTATTGCACCTTTTCGGGCAGACCATAAATATAATGACGTTGAGCGGTCTTGCCCTGTCCATCGGTATTCTCGTCGATGAAGCCACCGTGACGATAGAGAACATACACCAGCATTTTGAAATGGGCAAAACCAAACAAAGAGCCATTTTGGACGCTTTGCTTGAAATCTCTATCCCCAAATTGCTGATTTTGCTCTGTATCCTTGCCGTACTGACCCCTGCCTTTATTATGACGGGTATTCCAAAAGATATGTTTATGCCTTTGTCTATGGCGGTAGCCTTTGCAATGATTGCATCATTTTTGGCATCGCAGACCTTTGTGCCGATTTTGGCAAATTGGTTGATGAAAAACAAGCATAGCAAGGAAGAAAAGACCTCAAGAAAACGAGCTTTCTTTGAAAAATTCCGAGTAAACTATTCGTACCGTATGCGTAAATGGTCAACCAAAGCCATACCGCTTTTTGTGCTATATGTTGTGGTTGCAGGAGGTATTGCAGTATTATTGCTTAACGTGGTCGGAACAGACGTAATGCCTGTTTCCAATAATGGAGATTTTCAGCTACGCATACAGGCTCCGCAGGGGAGCAGGCTCGAAAAGACCGAGAAAATCGTCAGTGAAATTACCGACGAAATCCGTGGGATTATTCCTGAAAACGGTATCAACCTGACCTCTGCATTTGTGGGAACGCATTCGGCAGGAACACCTATCAACCCGATTTTCCTTTTTACGAGTGCTTCACACGAGGCTGTTTTGCAGGTTTCGGTCAATCAGAAAGTATATAAAGGTTCTATTGAAGATTTGAAAGAAGAAATAAGGGAAAAGATTAAGGAAAAGCACCCCGAAGTCGCATTCAATTTCGAGCCAATGGAACTGACCGAAAAGATTATGGGGCAAGGTGCAATGACCCCGATTGAGGTCAAAGTCGGTGCAAGACAAATCAAAGGTGCTTTTGCACACGCCTCGAAGATTGAGGAAAATCTGAAGAAAGTACCTTATCTGCGTGATGTCCGCATAGCGGAAGCAGTCGCTTATCCCACATTGGAAATCGACGTAAACCGTGACCTTGCAGGACAGTTCGGACTGACAATGCAGGACGTAACCCGAAGCCTTGTAACGGCTACCTCGTCCACCCGATACACGGACAAAAACCTTTGGATTGACCCTAATTCGGGATTGGTATTCCAAACGCAGGTACAGATACCCGAAGCTACTATGCAAACGGAGCAAATGCTCCGGTCAATTCCATTAAAAAAAGGTAGTCTTCGCCCTGTATTGGAAGATGTGGCGACCATTCGCAAGGTTACTTCTCCTGCACAGGTAAACCGTAAAGGCCCAAATCGTTACGTTACCGTTGTAGCCAACGTCTATGGTAAAGATTTGGGAACGGCTTCCCGAGCGGTTAAGCAGGCGATTACGGATGCAGGAGAACCACCTCGTGGCACAACGGTTTGGACAGAGGGAACGTTGCAGTTATTGGACGATACGCTGGACAGTCTTTTGGCAGGTTTGGGCGTAGCCATTATCGTTATTTTCCTGATGCTTTCCGCCTATTATCAATCGTTTAAAGTACCGTTAGTTATTTTATCTGTATTACCTGCCGTGATTGCAGGAAGTTTAATCTTGCTTTACCTTACGGGCAGTACGCTCAACCTGCAATCCTATATGGGTATCATTATGTCGTTGGGTGTATCGGTTTCCAATGCCGTACTGTTGGTCAATCAAGCCGAATTTTACCGTAAGAAATTGGCATTGAAACCAGCTAACTCGGCAAGGCTTGCCGCTTCTTCCCGATTAAGACCCGTATTGATGACAGCCGCAGCAATGTTTGCAGGTATGTTGCCAATGGCAATGGGCTTGGGCGACGGAGCCGAGCAGGTCGCACCATTGGGCAGGGCGGTTATCGGTGGGCTTATTGCTTCCACAGTGACCATTCTGTTATTGGTTCCGCATTTCTTTTCTTCGCTAATGTCGAGAACTTCCATTATCAGCCCGTCATTAGACCCTGATGATAATGAAAGCAGGTATTATGCAGAGCAATCCGAAAAACAAACGATATAATAAACTTTAAAACAACAATTACAATGTATCACAGCATTTCAATAAATAGAAAATCAACAGCATTATTGGCTATGGCAACCTCGCTGGTATTGGTTCTTTCCGCCTGTTCGCAAAAGGAGGAGAAAAAAGAACAGCCACAGAACGGGGAAGCGAAATCGGTTAGTTACCCTACGGCTCCTGTACAGTTCATCAACCCCGAATACGAAATATCGGTTCCGGCAGAGCTGAAACCTTACGAGCAGGTAGCGGTATATGCAAAGGTCAGTGGATTTGTACAGCGGTTGTACGTGGACAGGGGCGACCGAGTTCGCAAAGGACAGCTTTTGGCGGTATTGGAAGCTCCCGAAATGGAACAGCAGTACCTTTCGAGCAAATCATCGGAACAAAAGGTATATAACGATTACCTGTACGCCAAACAGGCTTACGATAGATTGGTCGATGCCTCCAAAACGACGGGTGCGGTAGCGGATATTGAATTGGACAGAGCCAAAAGTGCAATGGAAAGTGCAAAATCAGCTTATGACGCTTCCAAAGCAGGTACGGCACATTCTTCACAGTTACAGCAATATCTGCGTATCACAGCACCGTTTGACGGGATTATTACACAAAGAAATGTTTCGGTCGGAGCATTGGCAGGAACGGGAAGCAACACGCCTTTGTTTATGATGGCACAGGGCAACAAGCTACGTTTGACCTTATCCCTGCCTGAAAAACACGCAGCATCGGTAAGACAGGGAATGCCTGCCACATTTACCGTAAGCTCACAGCCCGACAAGGTATTTGATGCCGTACTTTCCCGTACATCGGGATTGCTCGACCAGCAAGACCGCTCACTTACATTGGAGTTTGACGTAAACAATCCGTCAGGAGAATTACAGGGAGGCGATTATGCACAGGTTAAGTTGAAGTTACAGCGTAAGAACCCCTCACATTGGGTACAGAGCAAGTCTGTCTTGAATACCCAATCGGGAACTTTTGTACTCACATTAAATGACGACGAGGTAAAAAGAGTTCTCGTAAACGAGGGTATTCGTTTAGATACGCTGACAGAAGTCTTTGGAAATCTTTCGCCCGAAGACAACATCATTCTGAAACCGTCGGAAGAAATCAAAGAGGGAAAAATTAAATAACAAAACACAACGATTATGAAAAGGATATGGAATAAAAGAATAATGTTCACATACATTTTGGTAACAATGGGAGGCTTCTGTTTCGCTTCCTGTAATAATAATTCAAAAAGTGAAAAAACGGAGCAATCAGCACAAGCCCCAATAGTAGAAGAAGCTACATCATTATCGGAATACGCCGATAATGATGTGGTATTTAAAGACGAAAACGGGAAAACCGTATCGTTAAGTTCCTTAAAAGGTAAGGTTGTATTTATCAACTTTTGGGCGACTTGGTGTCCGCCGTGTATTCACGAAATGCCGTCTATTGACAAGTTAAAGAAAACATTTAAAGGCAATGACAACATTGTGTTTCTAATGGTTGATGTGGACGGAAAGATTGACAAGTCAAGTAAATGGATGAAGAATAAAAAGTTTGACCTGCCTGTATATGTTCCTGTCGGAAATATCCCTCCTGACTACTTAGGTGGTGCAATTCCGACTACGGTCATTCTTGACAAAAGCGGAGATATGATTGCCCGTATGGAGGGTGGCAGGGATTATACAGACCCTCAAATCGTCAAAGCCCTGAATGAGTTGGTCGAAAGTAACTAAAATTGAATGATGATGAACAATAAAGAAGTTTCAAAAGAAAAACCGCCTGTAAACAAGGTTTGGCAGTATATCAAGAAGAACGGGGTTACTATGCTAATGGTGGGTTTTATCGTGGTAATGTTTGTCAGCCCCGACGCAAAGTCGTTCGTACTTCGTCAGCTAATGGCAACAGGGATTTTTAACGCAAGTATAGATAATAAAAGTGCTGATAAATCAGACCACGCCAATATTGATTTTGAGTTTTCCGACGAAAAGGGAAGCATTCAAAATACATCGTCATTGCGAGGCAAAGTTGTATTTATCAATTTTTGGGCTTCGTGGTGTCCGCCTTGTCGGGCAGAATTTCCGTCCATAGAAACGCTTTATTCAAAGTTCAAAGACAACCCCGATGTTTTCTTTCTGACCATCAACCAAGACAACGACCTTGCTACAGGTCGAGCCTATCTCAACAAGGAGCATTTTTCAGTACCCTTATTCACAACCAATGGCAATGTTCCGAGAGAAATTTACTCCGGAGCATTGCCGACAACGGTCGTATTGGATAAAGACGGAACAATCAGGTATCACAATACCGGATTTGCCAACTACGCATCAAGCAAATTTTTGAAACAAATGGAAGAATTGATAAATGAATAATTTTAAAAGGGCAAGCAATGGAAAAATTCTTTGATGAAACACGGAATAAATTAGATATGGCAATAAGTGAATTGGAGATTGAAATCAACAATCCATTGCAACGGATAGAAGCCATTATACCAATTATTATGCAATGCCTGTACGAAATTAAAAAGTATATGCTTCAGACAGGGTTTAGCGATGAGAGAGAGGAAATCCGTTTTTTCAAACATCAGAAACCGACCATTCTTGCAAAACTTATTTATTACAACGCTATATACAAGATAGAAGCTAAAAAGCCCTTTAGTGGAAAACAGGTTATGAAAGCTTGTTTGAATGAAAAATTAGCCAAGCTCAAAAGGTTTGACGATGACAATATTGAGTTTCTTAGGTATTACAGAGCCAACAGCACCTATCTCGACCATAAATATTTTGTACGGGGGCAGTACGACATCAGATTGGGTTTAGATACGTTCTTCTTTGAAGCAGACCCGAACCATTCCTCATCGCACGATTACAAGGTAGCCAACATTATCGCCAATGACCGATTAAAAGTTTACCTCAAAGACCAGATAAAAAACAATAATCGGCAAAAAAAGACAGATGCCTCGCCCTTAAACTGGACGGGAAGTAAGGCAGCACTGACCGAATTGATTTACGGATTGCATTGCAAGGGGATTTTCAATAACGGGAATACGGATATAGTGGCGATTGTGCGGTTTTTTGAAAATCATTTTAATATTGACTTGGGCGATTTTTACCATACCTTTTTAGAGCTGAAAGCCCGAAAAATAAACCGCACCAAATTTATCGACAGTGTGCGTGAGGCTTTAATTAAGAGAATGGACGAGACAGATGAAACGTAAAGGTTTTTATTATATCAAAGATTTAATATGACTATTTCAAAAATACTGTCCATTTAGATTTGGTTATATTTGGTAACAATATAAATAATACTTGCGATGATGTTAGAAATTCAAAACACACAACTTATTATTATAGACATTCAAGGAAAGTTAGCTCAAATAGTTTATGAAGCAGAAAACATTATAAATAATACCCGAATATTGATAAATGCTGCAAAAATTTTAAACATTCCTATTATTTGGGTTGAGCAAAACCCCAAGGGATTAGGAGCAACTTGTCCCGAAATAGCTGAATTATTGTCCGAAAATAAAGCTATACCAAAGATGACGTTTAGTGCGTATGGAAGTGAGGAGTTTCGAAATGCTGTTGCTAAAAACAATCGAAAGGAGGTGGTAGTTGCGGGTATAGAAACGCATATCTGCGTCTATCAAACTTCTTTAGATTTAATGCAAGCCGGATATGAACTAACATTAATTACGGATGCCGTGTCCTCTCGTACGATGGAAAATAAGCTGTTAGGAATTGAAAAATTAAAGGACAATGGAGCGAAACTTTCGGGAACGGAAATGCTTATATTTGAATTACAAAAAACCTGCGATAGTAGTACTTTCAAGCAAATACTCCACCTAATTAAACAACACGAGCGGTAATATTCTTAAATGAAGAAAAAAACAAAGGGAGCTTGTTTAGCCCCCTTTGTTTTTATATCCTGCACGATAATCAAAACTCATCATCGCCGGCTTCGGTGCGTAGCCCGACCTCGCTGTCATACCTCAATGGAGCTACGGGAAAACCGTTTATTATCCTGTAATTCCTCATTACCGCTTTTACAGGACAAGGACACAAATCATTTTCCCAAGAAGCAGGGTTGTTTTCATCAAACTGCCCCTCAATTAGAGATAAAATAGAATGTCCGCCGTCAATGGTATAACAATACCACGGACTAAGTTCTTTCGGTAGCGGTACAGGATATTGTTTTCCATATACCAAATACGGCGTATCTTCAAAGTGGCGTTTAATAATTTCTGTGGGGTTTACTTCTATGCTCATCACAAACTTAAATTAGGTTATGAAACAAAAATAAAACTAAAATTTGAGGTCTTCTATCCAAATCCGACTTTTTACAATACACCCCGTGCCAAATGAACCCCTTTTGTCCGTATAATACTCTCCGAAAACTTGGGTGTTTCTTGCTTTTTCTCGACCTGTTCCGCAGGTTCTCCCTTTTTCTCCGGTTCGATGGATAGCTGTATCTTCCGCTCGATAGCCGCCAGCTCCGTTTTGAGTTCGCTCAGTCGGCTCTCCTTAGACCACGTACCATTAACGACCTCCTGAAGCACAGGTATATCCTTTTGATAGCTGGCGATACTTTCCTGTTCCTTTGCCATAAGTGGCGGTAACTTTTCCAATGCCCTTAAAAAGTTTACGGAGGCGGTTTCAGGGTCTTTCGCAATCACACCGAAATTATGATTATACTTGATGTTGCCCTCTCCCTGTATGAAAAATCGGTTGACCCGAATATCCACACCGTCTTTTTGCGACATTTCCGTTTTAACCAAAAGTTGAAATCCGTACAAACTGCCAATCTCCTGATAATCCCCACCTGTACGGGCTTTGTCTGCAATCTCGTTGAGCTTGGTTCCAACCTGTTTGGCATTCGCATTGGGCGACAAGCCGTCCAACTGAACAGGGTTCAGGATTTTGCCGTCCTGCCGTTTTTGGATGCGTTGCTGTAAGTTCTCCCAATCGGTTGTCATTCGGTTGAGGCGTGATTGAGCGGCGTTAAATTCCTCCGTATAGTTTTCCAATTTGCCTTTAGCACTGTACTTGGAGCGGTTAAACGCTTGCTTTTCGCTTTCCAATCCGGCAACCTGTTTTTCAACCCGTGCCTTATCCAGCAGGTCGGTATTGCCTGACAGGATTGCCACGTATTCGGAGAAATTCATACCCGATTTTTCGTCCAAATTGCCCTCGTCAATGGTTCGCTTGCCGAGGTTATTGGATTTTAATTGGTCGATAAAGAGCTGTTTGTTAAACAGCAGGTTGAATTTATAGCTATCCAGCGATTTCTCAACAGCATAAATGATTACATCTACTTTGTTATCGGCAAAATGCTTGGCAATTTCATTGCCCTTGCGGATTGCCCGACCGTCACGCTGGGCAAGGTCGGACGGTCGCCACGGGGTATCCAAATGATGAACGGCAACGGCTCTTTTCTGTGCGTTCACACCCGTTCCGAGCATACTCGTTGAGCCGAACAGCACACGGATTTTGCCCTCGTTCATTCCCTTAATCAATTCCTTGCGTTGCTTGTCCGTTTTGGCTTCCTGAATAAACCGGATTTCATTCGTAGGTATGTTGTGGTCTTCCACGAGCTTGCGTTTGATTTCCGAGTACACATTCCACTCATTGGGCTTGTACGTTCCCAAATCAGAGAATACGAATTGCGTTCCTTTCTGTGCGTTGTACTTGTTGTAATACTTTGCAATATTATTGGCACAGTGCGTCGCTTTATTGTCGGGGTGGTCTTCATACATACCGCTTACCATCCGCATATCCAAAGACATCTTACGGGCATAGTCCGTAGCGATAAGCATTTTGGCTTTTTCTTCCGATTTTGACAACGGGTGTCTGCCGAGCAAAGTCGCATCGCCCGACTTGGCAAACTCCATCAGGTTCTGAATAAACTCCGCTTGGTCGGGCGTTGGCGGAATGTTGTACAGGATTTCGTTTTTTTCAGGGCGGTCAATTCCTATATCCTTTGCCGTCCTGTAATCCGTGATTTCCGAGTAGAACTGTGCCAGCTCCGGTACTTTGATGAAATAACGGAAACGCTCTTTTGCCACGATATTGTTAGCCACCGAAAACTCGTAATCCGTCGTTTTACGGGCGTAGATAGCCGCCCACGCATCAAAACAGTTAATGCCCTGTTTTTCCAATGCCCGTGGGCGTAGGTATTTGAACAGGAGGTACAATTCCGTCAAGGAATTGCTGATGGTCGTTCCCGAAAGAAAGGTCGCTCCCATATCCGCATTGGTTCGCTCCTGAATGGTGCGGATAGCAAAAAGCAGGTTCAAGGCTTTTTGGCTACCGTCCACATTACCCAATCCGGCTACACGGCTATGACGGGTATTGAACATCAAATTTTTGAATTGGTGGCTCTCGTCGATAAACAAATGGTCGATGCCCATCATTTTGAAATCGACAATATCATCTTTGCGGTTCTCAATATCGTGCTGTAAGGTCTTTAGCTTGACTTCGAGATTGTCCTTTCGCTTGATGGCTCCGGCAAGCATACCCCTTGTTACTTCCGCACCGTCTGCCTCCATTGCGTATAGGTTCCGCTCCACGTTGTCCAATTCTATTTCGAGGATTTCCTTTTGGATTTCGGGGCTTTGGGGTATCATCCCGAATTGGTCGTGCGTGAGAATGACACAATCCCAATCGTTGTTTTTTATATCCCCGAATATCCGCAGACGTTTTTGTGGCGTGAAATCTTCCTTTCCTGGGAACAGTATTTTTGCGTGGGGGTACGCAGTCCGGTAGGCTTCAGCGATTTCGTGTACATTACTCTTTAATCCGATTATCATTGGTTTGTGTGCCAAGCCCAAACGCTTCATTTCCTGTGCGGCAGTACACATAACCAATGTTTTCCCAGCACCGACCTCGTGGTCGCAGATAGCCCCGTTGTTCAGCTTAATCATCCAAACGGTGTCCTTTTGGCTACTGTACAGGTCTTCGATACCTAACGCTTTGCGGTCTAAGCCTGCAAAGTCCTGATGAGAGCCGTCATAGTTCGGACGGACAAAACAGTTAAAGGTATCGTTGTATTGGTCGGTCAGTCGGGTTTTAAACTCGTCACTTTGGGCGTGTAGCCAATCCGTAAAGGCGGAACGGATTTCGTCAATTTTGGAATTAGCCATTTGTATGGCTTCCATATCCTTGACCTTGACTTCCTGCCCATCTATTTCGACTTTCTTGGTTATATCGGGTGTCGTATTGACAAGGGCGTGTTTCAGTAACGCCACGCCGTCAAACGTCCGGCTCTCCGATTTGACCGCATACTTGACCCAAATATTTTGGTTGCCCTGATTACAGATGACCGAAAAATCATCGGAGCTGTCCGAATAGTGGATTTTTACATCTGCATCGAACAGGTGCGAAGCAAATTTGGCGTAAACGCCTGTGGGTATCCAGCGTTCACCGAGGTTGAAGTCCAGCTCCTCAAATTCGATACGTCTTGGTCGGGCTTCCTCCAATACGGTAAGGCTTTGCTTGGCTTCCTTATCATCGGGATTTTGTTCAACGTAGGTTCTGATTTCGTTGGCTTTTTCAACCACGTTGCCAGCTATCCAGCGTTCGGCAATCTCGTACTCCCTTTCCAACGGATTGTAAAAAATACGACCGTGCAAATGCTCTTTCAGGGCATCGGCGGTCATATTGCTGATTTCGGACATATAGTCCAAATCAACCAATCCGTATTTATTCAGTGAGGCGGCTAACGCTTCCTGCGGATTGTCGGTCGCTAATGTTGTGGTGGAGAAACTTACGGGATGGTTGAATATATCCGCTTTCTGAACGATACCGCCTTTTACACGCTCCAAATACGGGATTTCCTTCCCGGCACTATCCGTTTTAATCAGCTTGATATTATCGGCACTGTTCAGGTTGCTGTACTTTTTGACAAAGGCATCGTACAGGCGGTTCAGGTTTTGCCTTTCTTCCTTATGCTCCGTTTGCTTTTCGGCTTCTTTTCGATACAGGTCATTGTAGGTATCACGTACAGCGATATAGGCTTCGGCTCTTGCTTTTTGGGCGGATGGCAGTTGCAACGGGTGGAACATTGCCGTTCCGTTTTCCTTATCCACCTCCTGCAAATGACCGACCCAGCCGTTATCCACGACAAGGCAATCGTTACGGTGGTACGATTGCAGTTCCTGACTGTATAAGGTAGGTTCGGGAATGGCAACAGTCACGGGAATAGCTGGCTTGTCCGCTTGGCCATTCCCGTTTTGTTGTGAAAACAAATCTCCGATGACCTCCTGTTTAATGCCGTTTGGTGGGCTTGTCCTGTTAACCTTACCATTGGGAGCAGGAGGCGTGTAAGGTTGTTGCATCGCTCCACTGAATAAGTCCGTTTGCCGATTGATAGGCGTTCTCCGTCTATTGGCAGTTTGCCTTTTGGTTCTTGCTGTTCGCTTAGGTGGGGCAAGAACGGCAACAGGCTCGCCAGCATTTTCAAACAGGTCGAAAATGCTTAACTGCGTAAATTCCTGTAGGCTTTCCTTTCCTACGGTTATTTGTGTAAAATGAGGCTGTTCCGGCTGAATGGTTTCACGCTTGAAAACAGGAGGCGGAGGTGGAGGCGGTAGCGGAATTTGTACGATACGCTCATCGTTCCGTTCGCCTTTGTACAAAGACAAATTCAGGTGCTTTCCAAAATCATCGGAAAGCATCTGTTTAATGCTCTTAGCAATGCCCTCAACGCCGTCTTGGTGTGTATAGATTAAAGCAGGTTGCCCGTAAGGGTCGGTATCTACTTTCCAATGCGTATTTATAATTCTTGCACCGTCATCGAATATCGCATTGCTGGGTGTGCCATATCCCGTTTTGTTGCTTTGGCAAAACAGTTCTTCCGCTTCGGTCAGACTTTGTTTTGCGGTATTCTTTTGCAGGATTATCAGGTCGGAGCCGACCTCTGTACCTGCGTAGTCTGAAAACAGGTTATTGGGCAAGCGGATAGCCGAAACCAAATTGTTGTTTTCCATTAACGCCCTGCGTATCGGCTCATTCTTCGGACTGTTTAAAATACCCTGTGAGGTAATGAATGCCTGTAAACCGCCCTGACGGAGCATATCATTCCCTTTCAAAAAGAAATAGTTATGAATGCTTCGGGCGGCTTGTATTTTGGCAGGGTCTTTACTTCGGGAATACGAAAGGTCAAATACGGAGGTATCGCCAAAAGGGATATTGCTTGCAATAACGTCATAGCTGTTTTGTTCCTTTTCGGGGATTTCCTCAAAGCCACTCACACGGATATTGCTTTCGGGATAAAGGTGCTTTAATATTTTGCCCGTTAGCACATCCTTTTCGTAGGCGGTTACTTTGGTTTGGTTCTCTGCAAAGGACTGAACAAAAGCCCCGACACCTGCCGAGGGTTCGAGGAATTTGTCAATGTTCAGACCGCTATCCCTCAATGTTGAGGATATAGCGTTGATGACTTCCGGCGGTGTATAAAAAGCGGTCAGTACCGAGCTTCTCATACTGTCCACATATCGGCGATATTGCTTTTCGTCCGTAGCGTTCTCTTTTAGTAGTTGGTGGAGTTCCTGCGTTATCGGGAACAAATCCTGTTCGGTCTTCCGCCAATGGTTGATGTCTATTTCGTTCGCTATGGGGTTGAGAATGAATTTAAGACCGCCAAATCCGCTGTAAAGCATCATACGCCCTCTTTCCTCGGCGGTCGCTTGTCGTTGCTCCTTTTCCAATGTAAAAGCAATCCGCAGGGCTTCAATATTGTGCTGGAGGTGCTGACGTTTACTGAAGCCCATTATCTTCAATCCAAATGGCGATGGTTCCCGTCAGTTCGGTATAGAGGACATCAAACTCATACCCGTAGGCGAAATCATCGGTTAGTTTATACTTGGCAAATACAGGCTCACAGATGGGGAACATTTTAAGGGCGAACGGTCGCAGTTCCTCGTCTGCCATCAGGGTATCGAACTCATTACACACCACCTGAAAAACCGTATCAAACTTGGAGAAGTGCAAGCCCTCAAAGAGTATGTAGTTGGCAATCTCATTGCATTGGTCGATAGCGTTGCCGGAGCGGAACGCACCCTCATAAGCATTGGCAGCCCACGAGGAACGCTGGTCGATAAATTTTTGGTCGTGTGCTTTTTCGGGAAAGCTACCGTTGAGGTGTTCTTGCAGTCGTAAACGGAAATACGACAGGTCTTTTTGCTGTGTACTCATAATAAATTTTGTTTTAGAATTTTGCGTAAAGCCTAAAATTAGAGCAGATAGCAAGGGGCTTTAAAGAAGTGGCAGGGTTTGGCTTTGAAAGGCGAGATTTGGCGTATTTCTATCTCATTTAAAACAGAAAAATGTATTTTTACCCATTAGAAAATTTAATACATAATCATAATGAAAGAATTAATCGAAAAAATCAACACTTCATTCGAAGCATTGAAAACTGATGCAGAATTGCAGGCAGAAAAAGGAAACAAAGCGGCAGGAACAAGAGCCCGTAAGACTTCTCTGGAATTGGAGAAACTCTTAAAAGAGTTTAGAAAGACTTCTTTGGAAGCATCAAAAAACTAAAACGAAACCCTCTGAATAGAGGGTTTATTGTTGATACAGGAGTTGAAGCATCCTGCCGACCTCTATATCCATTCGGGAAAAAGCAAACCACTTTTTACCCAAATCTTTGAGCGAAGCTCCGATATGGTACAGTTCCGTTTGGTCGATTATCAAAAATCGGTCGTGGGCATCGGAAAATACTTCAATTTCAATCGGGGGATATTGGCTGTTGTAGCGTTGTACATCCAGCCGTAACTGATTGCTGATTGCTTTGGTGTAGATTTTTGCGGTTACATTATCCTTGCGTTTGCCCAACAAGGTCAGCACCGTATCATCGGCATAATTGTCGAGCAGGATAATGGAGCTTTCGGCACTCCTGATAATATCCGCTACAAATTTGTAGGCATCAAAGACCTGCCCGTTATAGAAAATTCCCTTTTCACTTTGGAGCTTGTCGCTTTCCAAAGCCTTAAAGATTTCCTCAATCTTTTGGTCGGTTTCTAATTGCCTGATTTCAATCTTATCCAGCCTATGAAACAAAGAGGCGTTACTGATTAACATTCTACGCATTTCAACAAATGCGTCCATTATTTCAATACTAACTCTTACGGCGACATCACTACGAAGCACAGCCGAGAGCATTGCAATACCTTGTTCAGTAAAAACGTAGGGCAGGTAACGTCTTCCGCCTCGCCCTACGTTTGAGGTTCCAATTTGGAACCTCAAAAAATCACTTTCCTCATCGGTCAGTTGAAAACAAAATTTGTCGGGAAACCTGTCTAAATTCCGTTTTACAGCCTTGTTCAGTATTTTGGTTTCCACCTGATATAATGTAGCAAGGTCGCTATCCAGCATTACCTGTTTATCTCTTATGGTATAAATCAGATTGCTGACTTCTTTAGGTACTATCGTTGGTTTATTTTCCATTGCTTTAGTGCTTTTCTTTTTCTCAAACTCAAAGGAACTTTCCGAGTTCTCATTCAACACGATATAGGCATCGAATTTCTTTCCGGCTTTGCTTTTCATTCCCTTAATCAGAGGGGTTTTACCATTATTGACAAGGTTCGTAATATCGGCTATGCTTAATTGAACTTCACAAACCCTACGGAACTGTACCCAATTACAATGTTCGTCAGGACATTTTACAATCTTGTCACGGATAATCAGTTGTTGGCTTTTGCATTTCGGACAGGTCAGTTTAGGCAGGTTATCATTGGCAATGGAGGTTTGTAGCAGTTCGTCCGTTATGGACTTTGCGTAGGTTTCCATTTCCCTTAGAAATACCCTTGCATCAACTTCGTTGTTTTCGATTTTCTGCAAAGCCAATTCCCATTCGGCAGTCATAGCCACGTCCGCAATTTTGCGTTCTTTGACTAATCCATAAACCTGCAATCCTTTCTCTGTAGGGATTAGGGATTTCTTTTCCCGTTGGATATAATTACGGGTAAACAGGGTTTCGATGATTGCCGCTCTTGTCGCAGGTGTACCGATACCGATATGTTGCAGGGCTTTCCGTTCGTCCTCGTTTTCGATTTCCCTGCCTGCGTTTTCCATTGCCGACAATAGTCCGGCTTCGGTAAACAGCACAGGCGGTTTAGTCTTTTTCTCCAAACAGGAGGCTTCTTTGATTTTCAACTCGTCGCCTTTTTTGAGTTCGGGCAAATCCTGTATCGGTTCGGTATCATCGTCCGAGAAAGTTCCTTTTATCGAACGCCAGCCAGCCTCTACTATCTTACAACCTTTCAGCGTAAAATCATAATGCGATACTTCCAACGCTATATCCGTTACTTCTTTTACACAGGCTTGTGACAGGGCTTCGAGCAGTCGAAAGGCAATCATATTGTACACCTTTGTTTCATCCGCATTGAGGGCAGACGGGATTTTATCGGTTATGAGTAAACCGTGGTGGTCTGTGACACGCAAATCGTTTACAATCCGCTTATTGAACCGACCCCATTTTAATTTTGATGTAGCTTGCTTGAAAGTATCGTTGTCCTGTAACGCCCTTACAAGGTTGGGGATTTCTGCCCACATATCTTCCGGTATGTATTTACTTCCGGTACGGGGATAGGTAATAAATTTTTGTTCGTACAGGCTTTGGGCAATGTTGAGCGTTTGTTCGGCAGACAGGTTCAGCTTTTTATTGGCTTCCTTTTGCAGTCCTGTCAGGTCAAACAGCAAAGGCGGTTGCTCCGTGGTATTTTTGCTTTCCACAGATACAACCGTAGCCGTTCCGTGTCTTTGGATTGACCGCAATGTATCTTCCGCCAACTTTTGTTCCTCCCATTTGGTTTTGGAGATACTTTTAAAATCAATATCCTCTTTGCGGTGCAAAAGCTGAATTTGCCAATACTTTTTGATGGAGAAATTTTTGTTTTCCAAATAGCGTTTGCAAATCAACGCCAATGTAGGCGTTTGCACCCTGCCCAGCGAATAAATGCCATTGCCTGCGGAGATACTCAACGCTTGTGTGGCATTGATGCCCACCAGCCAATCGGCACGGCTTCTGCCTTGTGCCGCCTGATACAATCCGTCAAATTCTTTGCCGTCTTTCAGGCTGTCAAACCCTTGCTTGATTGCCTTTTCGGTAAGCGAGCTTATCCAAAGCCGCTCAAAGGGTTTACGGCATTTCAGATGCTCGTAAATATACCGGAATATCAACTCGCCCTCACGTCCTGCATCGGTAGCAACGATAATACTGTCGCTTTTGTTGAACAATTCTTTGATGACTTTCAGTTGCTTTAATGCTCCCGTATCGGCTTGGTAGCCTTTGTCCTTTTTGACCTTTCTAACGGTCAATATAAACGGGTTCGGGAGGATAGGCAATGAAGCCTTATCAAACCCCGAAATGCCGTAATCTTCGGGCATTCCCAAGCCTATTAAATGACCGAATGCCCACGTAACAAAATAGCCATTGCCCGTTAGGTAGCCGTCCTTTTTATCGGAAGCTCCTAACAAGCTGGCTATTTCCCTTGCTACGCTTGGTTTTTCTGCAATGACTGTTTTCATAATTAACTCACTTTTCTACTTCTTGATTTTGCAGGGGCTTTCGGTTTATTCTGTTGCTCCTGTTGCTTTTCGTTCTTTGGTGCTTGCTGTCCTTTTTCCAAAGGCTCTTTGATATTCTTGGTAGCCTCGTTGGTTTTCCCCTCCGAATTGACTGCAGTTTGCGTTTTGTGTGCTTCGGTAGGTTTAACACGTTCCTTGTATTGGTTAGGAAACTCAAAGTCGGTTTTACCCGTTTCTTTGTTGAACGTGATATAACCATTATAGGGCTTGTCTTTTTTATCTCTCAACTGAACATAGACCGTTTGCCCGTCTTTGAATTTGTTGTATTGTTCGTCGGTCAGCTCCGTACCCCGAAAAGTTTTCGGAGCTTCCTGTGGCTGGCTTTGCTGGTTGGCTTGTCGGTTACTTTGGGATTGCTGTTGATAATTACCTCGGTCAAACAGATACTCCAAATAATTTTTGTCCGCATTGTACTGTACCGTTGCATCAAAGGATTTTCCTTTTGTGGAAGTCATACCCTCAACGAATAGAGGTTTACCCTCCATTAAGGTTTGTTTTTGTTCGTCTGTAAACTTAACCCCCTTTAATTCATCAGGGATTTTGATTAAAGAGGTTCGCAGGGCGATAAGCTCATTGGTCAATCTGTCCACACTGATAATGGACGGTATCAGTTCCCCCGTTTTTGGATGTATCAAATCAACCACTCGACCCATATTACCCGTTTCGAGCAGGTTTTTCTTGTCTTCGTCCGTAAACTTATGCCCGAAAAATTCCCTGTGCAGGTCAGGGGAATTGCGGACACCGTGTGCCATTACTACCACGTCGCCCGTTTCGTTTTCCCGTAGCTGTAAACGGGCTTGTGAGCGGTGGGCAACCCCTCCGAAGTTACCGTCCATATAGACAAGCTCATTCGTCTTGTAACCTCTTAACAAAGGGTCAAGCAGGTTTCTCTTTTCGAGGTACTCCCTTGTTATCCCGAAGCTGTTCAATGTTGCCCAATCAATCTGTTCCGGCTTGAAACGGTACTCGTTTGTTTCCGGCGTTGTCTGTGTTGTTGCCATATCATTTTTATTTTCTTGTTTCTGTTCCTCCTTTGGCTCATTCTTGACCTCGTGCTTTTCCATTTCCTTTTTGCCCTCCGGCGTAGGATTATCGACCTGTTTCTGAAATTCCTTTGCCTTTTCGACGGCATCGCCTGCCTCCACTTTGAAGAATGCAAACGGGGTTGGGTTTTTCAACTGTCGCCAAAAGTTGGAAAAGAAGTTGGTAATGAAATCTCCGTGTTTATCCACACGCAGAAAATCAGATTGGTTCTTTTTCGTCGGGTCAACGGTTTCTAAGTTTCCGTCCTTGTCAATCCCTTTGACGGCTTGGATTTTCATTTTCTCCTTATCCAGCACTAACAGCACGTCCGAAAGTTGCTCAGGTGCTTCCTGTTGATTTAAAGTTTCTTCGCTCATAATCTGAAAATTTTAAAGTTCAATGCCGAAAGTAAAGGAAGTGCCTACGGCATAACCCGAAGTGGCACTCAAAGGCAGTCAAAGGCATTGTTTGGCGTTCTATTTACCCGTAGGAGGGTTAAAGCTCTCTCTGATAAACTGATGCACATCGGATAGCTTGTAATAGAGTTTTCCGCTTATCGTGTAATAAGGTAGTTTGCCAATGGAGCGGTAACGCTGGAGGGAGCGGTTGCTGATTTTCAGCATTTGCAATAAATCCTGATTGTCCAGCAATTCCTCGCCGTCTATGCTGTTGCGTTTCTTCTGTAAGTCGTCTATATGATTACTCAACATATCCAGCCTGTCCATTATCCGCTCCATCCACGACAAAAATTCCATTCTATCAATATTCATAGCTTTTACTTCTAAGAGTTCATACCTGTTTTTTACCTGATTTCAGGTTTCTGCCTTTTTCGATATAGCTTTTGCCCTTTGCCATAAGTTCCGCTACATATTCATCGCTACTTTGTACGGCATTGGCATTGAGCATATCCTTGATTGTTCCAATCGTATAGAAGTATTGCCCATAGATTTTGGAGTAGGTTATTTCGCCTTTGGTACGCATACGCCACAAGGTTTTTTCGCTGATATGCAGGTATTGGCATACCTCGTGATTGTTGAGCCACAAATCATCATAGCTGGTGTCGTCCAATCGTTTCAGATAATCCGCAATAGCGTTGATACGGCTATTGAGCTGTTTCCACGCTTCTTCTTCAATGGTTATGATTTTCATTGCATTGCTTTTTAATGTTCACAATGCAAAATTGCTAATGGTGGCAGTGTTTGTCCGCCAAGCCTTGCCAATTGGTTTGGCGGTTTTTTGAAAATTTTTACAATTCCTTAAAACCCTTGTTTGATAAGGGTTTTAAGGGATTTGGGATATTTTATGTGTGTCTTTTGCCTTAATTTGCCAATTGGCATACCTTGGCAAATGGTATAAAATGAAAAGGCAGTACACAAAGAATGTACTGCCTTGAAAACAAAACCTGTATGATGATTGCTAAAGGTCTTTGTCCATATATTCCTCTAATGACGTTTTGAGTTGGTCTAAAAACGTCGTTCGTGAACCGCTACGGGTTTTCATTCTGTGGAAAGCGTGATGCAGGTCGCCCAGCGTGATACCGAAAAGTATTTGGAACATATAACTGATTTTTCGCACACTGATTTTACCGTGGGAAATCGCACCGGAGGCAAAAAGGGCGTAAATCAACTCAATGAGTGCATTCTTGCTGTCCGTCCAAAATATATCTTTGGAGCTTTCAGGCTTTTGCAAAATAGCATCGGGATTTTCGTCAGGGTTGATTTTGGTTATTAGGTAAGAGTAGAGCATTTCGTTGGCGATAATCCTTGCCGTCTTGTAATCGTAGAACGTGGAAAATTCGGGGTCGATTTCAAAGACTATACTGTTTAGTCCGTCGTGGTAATTTATGTTTCCACGTTTGAAATAGGTATGGTCACGGTCTGTACGTCCTGAACGATAATACCTGTAAAAGTCCGAGTTGCAAATATGCTCAACGTACTCTCTTTTCAGGGTTACCAATTGGTTCGAAAAGTAACTGTAATACATTTTGCCGTTGCTGACGGGGCAGGTCGTTTCAATCCGGTAAACCTTGTTATAGTAAATCAGTTTACCGAGGATTTGGGGTTTAATGGTTCGGAAGAATTGTATTTCTTCCTCATCATTTTTAAAGCCCCGTTCGATAATCTGTTTCTTGACCTCAAATAGCAGGTCTTGCAGATACAAGGTCATTTGATAAGCCTCATCAATTAGCCTTTCGCTTTGGGCAGAAATCTTATCTTCTTTATGATGTATCTCTAAAATGATAGTGTGTAAAGAGTGTTCCATAGCTAATAATTTTTGTGATGTTATCAATCGTAAATCCAGTTTACACCGAACTAATACACAAAATTTCAAACATTCATCGACATTTTTACCCACGTTCAACCCACCTGTGGTAAGATTTTTTATCGATAGTTGGGGGGAACTGTGGAAATAAATTCCCGAAAATTTAGTATGGAACCTTTAAGAAAGCCACATAAAAAATAGGACGGAAATTAATATTACCGTCCTATTTTTTGTATATTTGCTACTGATTTACAAGGTAATCAAATGAAAGTGAGTGCAACAAGCACCATAACTAAATCGTTACCGATACGGTTTTCAATTCTTGTAAACTACTCTTTTTGAAATACTTTCAACCTTATTAATCTTTTTTAATAAGAATAAACGAAATTAGTCTTAATTTAGAGTAGCTACTAGTGAAACTTCTAATTTATAAGCTTTTCCTACCGGACACATAGCTTTTGCTTGTTCTGCATAGTTTAAAAATTCTTCTTCATTTAAACCTGATATTTTTGCATTTAGCACTAAATCAGAGTTCGTAATATCGAAGCTGGTTGCTGTTATTGTACAAGATGTTTCTAAAGATTCTGCCTCAATCCCTTTGCTTGTAAGTATATAGTTTAACGTCATTGTATAACATGCAGCGTGTGCTGCGGCCATCAATTCTTCTGGATTTGTAGCGGTATTTTCTCCTTCAGATTTATTGTGTTTAAAAACACTGCTTCCAATGGCTGAATGTGCTGCATCGAAATTACCGCTTCCATTTTTAAAATTACCTTGCCACTTAGCTGTTACTTTTGCTTTCATTTTTAAATTTGTTTTAAATTACTTGACAAAATTACTATCTAAAAAACGTGTCATCAATGCATATACTTCATTCTTAATAGGACTTTTTTCCTTTAACGAACACTTTAAAGAGCGTTTCGGAAAGAAAGGGGGGGTAGACCCGTTTGAGATTTGAAAAATCGCACAAAATAGGAGTAGTCTTCATACCCGAGATAATCAGCAATTTCTTTAATGCTTAAGGTTGTATTGGCAAGTAACCTTTTAGCCTGAAGAATAATTCTTTGCTTAATAATGATGCTTGGTGCTACCTGTTTTTCAGATACAATTTTTTTATTGAGGTTTTTAGGTGTGATATTCAGCATATTTGCATAGTCAGAGACATTATGGTGCTTTCGATAATGAAGCTCGACCAATTGACGGAATTTTCTAGCTAACTCCTTATCATATGAAATGATTTGACTATCATTATTTGATTTTATCAAAGTTCTGGTTGCTGAAATGATTATTTGTTTGATGTATGTTTTTATCATTTCTTCAGCCCAAAAATCTTTTTGATTAATTTCTCTTTTTATAGACGAGATTAGTTTTAAGAAAAGTATGTCCAGATTCGTCGACAAATTTAGATAAGGCATCTCGAATACATTATCAAAAAGGAGCCCGTCACAGGCAAGCTCTTTATCATGGAAAGCTATGCAATAAAAATCAGGATTGAAATAAATAATACTTCCTCTAGATTCCTTGGATATTTGAAAATGCTGACCAATACTGAAGAAAAGCAAGACGTTTTCTGTAAAGCTGTACTCTACGAAATCCACAATAATGCTACCGTTTTTCTCCATATAAATGATTTTATAGTAATCTTCCAGCAGCGTATTGCTATTTATCCTATTTCCAGATTTATCATCAAAATCCAGATATCCTATCGATTGTCTTTTATTTAATCCGGCATCCATTTTTTATCAATTTATGAGTATTAGTCCGAAGGTTTGTCATTAATAACAAAGCCCTTAAAAGATTTAGGGCTTTGTATATATTAAACTAAAATTACACATTATACATTACAAGGTACCTCTGCGTTCCTGTTCTCTTTCAATTGATTCAAAAAGAGCCTTGAAGTTTCCTGCACCAAAACCTCTAGCTCCCATTCTTTGAATAATTTCGAAAAAGAATGTAGGTCTATCCTGAATCGGTTTGGTAAATATCTGTAACAAATAACCTTCTTCGTCAGCATCAATCAGAATTCCCAGTTTTTGCAATTCATTTAAATCTTCCTTGAAATTGTCGGCATGAGCTTTGATGCGATCCGGTATAGCATCATAATATGCCTGTGGCGGAACGGATAGGAACTCTACACCTCTTTTTTTCATTTCTTCTACCGTTTTAATAATATCATCGGTAGCCAAAGCTAAATGCTGTACACCGGCGTCTTCATAAAAATCCAAGTACTCTTCTATTTGAGAACGCTTTTTACCTTCAGCAGGCTCGTTAATCGGGAACTTAATTCTTCCATTACCATTTGCCATAACTTTTGACATTAGGGCAGAATATTCAGTAGAAACCTGTTTATCGTCAAAAGATAAGAAATTAACAAATCCCATTACATCTTCAAACCATTTTACCCATGTATCCATTTCGTTCCATCCTACATTTCCAACCATATGATCAATAAATTTCAGACCAACAGGTTCCGGATTATAGTCTGATTCCCATTTCGTAAATCCAGGTAAAAAGATTCCTTTATAATTTTTACGTTCTGTAAACATAAAAACTGTTTCACCATATACAAAAACACCAGCTTGGATTGCTTCTCCGTGTTCATCTGTAGTAACGGTAGGTTCCATAAATGGCTTTGCTCCACGTTTGGTAGTTTCTTCAAATGCACTTTTGGCATCCTCCACCCACAAAGCAACTACTTTTATTCCGTCTCCATGTTTTTTCACATGTTCCCCGATTGGAGAAGAAGAGTTAAGTGCAGTGGTCAGTATAATACGGATCTTGTCTTGTTTTACCACATAAGATACTTTGTCTTTTACTCCGGTCTCTAACCCTGCATAAGCTTCAGATTGGAATCCATAAGCCGTTTTGTAATAATGCGCTGCCTGAAGGGCATTCCCTACATAAAATTCTACATAATCAGTTCCTAATAGTGGAAGAAAGTCTTGTGCTCCTTCAAATATTTTTTCTAAACCGTATTCAACGCTTTTTAATTTATTTGTCATTGTTTTTTATTTTTATAATATGATTTTGATACATGATTTGTGTACACTTGATGAAGTGTAGTTGCATTTAGAACTTGTATACCAGCTATAACATAGCACGATGCAAAACCGATAGAAAGGTTTTGATAGACATTTTATAATTAGTTAGTTATTCCTCTGTAAATGTATTTCACTTATTTATAACAAACACTATAATCAGTAAAAGTCACAAAACAAACCCGAAATATTACAAGTGGAACTATTTTATGGTAAATAATCAGTAAATGTCATAAATCAAACAAGGAATATCACAACCAATATTACCTGTTATCTTATGAACTTTGTACTCAAGAAATACAATTAAAAAGTTCAAAACAATGGAAAGCAAAAACCTTCAATTCAAGACAAACCTTAACTGTGGTAACTGTGTTGCTAAAGTACAGGGTGATTTAGATAGCGCTAATGGTATCAGCGAATGGAATGTAGATACTACAAATAGTGATAAAGTCCTTACGGTTAAATCGGAAGGAATCAGCGAAGACGAAATCGTTACAATTATTAAGAAAAAAGGGTTTAAAGCCGAACCTATTTCACAATAATATAATAAGCAATTCATTAATCATAAAAAAGAGATAAAAAATGAAAAAGTTAATAATAGCAATAACCGTAATGTTGTTTGGATTTTCTGCCTTTGCACAAAACACAAACAATCTGTTAAACAGTTACATCAGTGTAAAAAACGCTTTAGTAAGTAGTGATAGCAAAGCAGCGAGCACCGCAATTTCGGTTTTCAACGATGCAGTAAAAGGTGAAGATAATTTTTCACAGAAAACTGATCTGTTAAAAGCGACAGAAAAATTAAACAAGGCTGGAAACAATATTGAAAAGCAAAGAGCAGCTTTTAACGATGTTTCTACTATAATGTGGAAACTGGTAAAGTCGTCTGATAAAGTAATTCAACCTGTTTATTATCAGTATTGTCCTATGAAAAAAGCATATTGGTTGAGCAAAGAGAAAGATATTAAAAATCCTTATTATGGCTCATCAATGCTTACCTGTGGCAAAGTTGCAGAAACTAAATAATAAAAACCTTTAAGGCATTGCTTATTGAGCAATGCCTTTTAATCTTTGTATAACCAATGCGATTTTTAAAATGAATAATAAAAAATTTCTTCACAAAAAGTTGTTGCTGCTAACTCTGTTAGCGCTCTTCATATCACAGGTCGGTATAGCCCAAAAAGTAGTACGTTACGATTTGTATGTAAAAGATACCATCGTAAACTATGCAGGCAAAGAAAAAAGAGCAATCGCTGTAAATGGGCAAATACCAATGCCAACACTTGAATTTACTGAAGGCGATACGGCAGAAATAGTGTTACATAATCAACTTAAAGAAAGTACCTCATTGCATTGGCACGGATTATTTCTACCCAATAAAGAAGACGGAGTTCCTTTTTTAACGCAAATGCCAATTGAACCTGGTGAAACCTTTACGTATCGTTTCCCTATTATTCAAACTGGAACGCATTGGTATCATTCTCATTCAGGATTGCAAGAACAGATAGGTATGTATGGGAGCTTTATCATGCATAAGAGAGCTGATGATAAAACATTTAGGAAAGGAATTGACGATTTACCGGAAATTCCCATAATGCTAAGCGAATGGACGAACCTGAAGCCCGAAAATGTACACCGTATGCTGCACGCAGCAAGCGACTGGTTTGCGATAAGGAAAGGCGCAACACAAAGCTACGCCGAAGCCATTAGAAGCGGAAAATTCAAAACCAAGCTGAACAACGAATGGAAGCGTATGTTGGCAATGGACGTGAGCGATGTGTATTACGACCGTGTAATGATGAACGGTAATCATCATACCGATTTAAAAAGCATTGACGGCAAGCCCTTAAAAGCAGGCGATAAAGTACGTTTACGCATTTCCAATGGGGGTGCATCGTCTTACTTTTGGCTGCGCTATGCAGGCGGTAAAATTACCGTAGTGGCGAGTGATGGCAACGATGTGGAGCCTGTGGAAGTGGACAGGCTGATTATTGCTGTATCGGAAACTTACGATGTGGTTGTTACCATTCCCGAGGACGGCAAAGCCTTTGAATTTATGGCAACCACCGAAGACCGTACCCAATCCACAAGCTATTTTATTGGCAACGGTACAAAACAATTGGTCGGGGAAATGCCACGCCTGAAATATTTTGAGGGTATGCAAATGATGAACGATATGATGAAGATGAACGGCGACCTGGAAGATATGGGAATGAATATGAGCCTGAACCAAATGGATATGAACGTAGTGATGTACCCGGAGATTACAGGCGAGGAAAAGAGCAAAAAAAACAAGGGTACAGCACCGTCTATGGAGCATCACGGCGACCATAAGATGAATAGCGACGAAGACCCCAACCGTTATAATGCTAATGCGTTGAGCGACATTAAAACGCTCAATTACGCAATGTTGAAATCGCCGCATAATACCACGCTTCCGGCTGATGCCCCGGTTAAGGAACTGAAATTTACCTTAACGGGAAATATGAACCGTTACGTTTGGAGTATGGATAACAAGGTTTTGGCAGAAACAGATAAGATACCTGTTAAAAAAGGCGAAGTATTGAGGATTACGATTTATAATAACTCAATGATGCGCCACCCGATACACCTGCACGGTTTTGATTTCAGGGTGCTGAATGAGCACGGCGAAAATGCACCGATGAAAAACATCATCGACATTATGCCGATGGAAACCGATACGATAGAGTTCCTTGCGAATACCGAGGGTGATTGGTTTTTCCATTGTCATATCCTGTATCATATGATGGCAGGTATGAATAGGGTTTTCGCTGTGGATGATTACAAAAATCCGTATTTACCCAATAAGGAAAAAGCATATAAAATGTTGCAGCGTGAAAGCAATATGCCACATTTGATGGCTCAAAGTGATTTTGCGACCAATGGTATTGACGGAGAAGCAATGTTGATGAACGCCCGTTACAGTTTGGGTACGGAATGGCGTTTAGGCTATAATGATATGCACGGCTATGAAGTGGAAACGCATTTGGGACGTTACATTGGTAAAATGCAATGGCTGATGCCTTTTGTCGGTTTCGATTGGCGATACCGCAGAATGGGAATGGACGAGCACGAGAAAAACCTCTTCGGACAGGTTAATAAAAAAGACAACCGAGCTGCTGTGAGCTTAGGGGTAATGTACACCTTGCCGATGTTGGTCAACGTACAGGCAGAAGTTTACCACGACGGTATTTTCAGGGTATCATTGATGCGGGAGGATATACCTATCTCCAGACGGTTAAGAGCCGGGTTTATGGTCAATACCGATTTGGAATATATGGCAGACCTGCGGTACATTTTGACGAGGCATATCGGTATCAGGGCGCACTATGATAGTGATATGGGCTTTGGTGCAGGACTTTCGCTCAATTACTAAAGGATTTCATTCATAAAATAGACAAAGGTTGTAGCGGTTATGCTATAACCTTTTTGCATTTACAATACCAGACTAAATCAGTAAACCTCACAAATCAAACAAGAAATATCACAATAGGCAGCCCGAAACAAATTGCCAATTTTGCATCATAAATTTTAAGATTATGACAGCAAAAATAAAATGGAACAACGTGTATCTACTGTTTACCTCGCAGGCGTTGTTCCAGACTGCATCCATATTGGTCATTACACTTTCGGGTGTGGTAGGCTTACAAATGGCTCCCGATAAAAATCTGGCGACCTTACCATTGGCAATGATTACCGTAGGTACGGCAGGTATGATGATACCCGCATCCCTCATTATTAGAAAATTAGGTCAGCGCAATGCCTTTATGATAGGTACACTGATAGGTGTTTTGTCGGGTTTGGTTTCGTGGTACGGTATTATCCAAAATTCCTTTTGGCTGTTTTCAGTGGGTAATATGCTCATTGGTACTTATCAAGGCTTTTCGCAATACTATCGTTTTGCGGCGGCTGATGCCATTCCCGACTATGCGAAAAGCAAGGCAATTTCTTTTGTTATTGCAGGTGGCATTGTTGCAGCATTCGCAGGACCCAACTTAGCGAGGTTTACGCAGCATTTAGGGGCGGTTCCTTACGCTTATCCCTACTTTTCTATTATCCTGTTAAGCGTGGTCGCTTTGGGTGTTGTTTCCTTTTTAAAGCTGCAAAGAACATCTGCGGTACAAACCAATGAAGCGGTAAAGAAAGGTCGCCCGTTAAAAGAAATCATTAAGAATAAAGATACCATACTTGCAATACTGGCATCATCTACCGCATTTGCCGTAATGGGAATGTCTATGACTGTTACCCCGATAGCAATGCACAGCGTAGGGCATTCGTCCGACAGCTCCGCAACGGTTATCCAGTGGCACGTATTAGGTATGTTCCTGCCGTCATTCTTTACAGGTATGCTTATTCAGAAATTCGGCGTTTACCGTATCATTATTTCCGGTTTGGCGATTTTGTTCCTGTACATCATCATTGCCCTGATGGGAACAGGCTTTGCGCATTTCGTTTCCGCATTGTTCATCGTGGGCTTAGGTTGGAACTTCCTGTTTATCGGCGGTTCGTCATTGCTTACCAAAGTGTACCGTCCCGAAGAGAAAGAAAAAACGCAGGCTTTCCACGATTTCACGGTTTTTGCAGTAATCAGTATTGCTAGCTTCTTTGCAGGCAGCCTGTTTAATTACTGGGGTTGGAATGGCGTAAACATTGTACTGATACCGATGCTTATCATCACATTGATAGCGGTTATCAGGATTGTAATGAGCCAAAAGAACAGCGTTAGCAATCAGTAAAAATCGTAAATCAAACAAAGAATATCACAATAGATACAACCCATTTAATGCGGAAATTTGTATTGTAATAAGAGAGATAAATAAATGAATAATTTAAAACCATATTACTAAGCACGGTTGTTTCACTGGCAGCGTTATCTGCCTGCAACAATTCAGAAAGTAATAATAAAAAATCAGAGGATATGAATGCACATCAGCACGCAAATCACGACAGCGCATACGCTTGTCCGATGCACCCGGAAGTAAAAGGAAACAAAGGCGATAAATGCCCTAAATGTGGTATGGCTTTGAGCCCTGTTAATAAAGAGAAAAGCCAGTATGAAGTAAAAGTGGCTGCCGACCCGCAAAATGTGGAAGCAGGTAAACCAACTAATCTATCCATCGCCATTAGTGAACACGGTAAAAATGTACCGTTGGAAGTAGTGCACGAAATGAAAATGCACCTTTTGGTAGTGAATGAAGAACTGACCTGGTTTGACCATATCCACCCCGAAGAACAGGCAGACGGTTCTTATAAGGTTTCAGAAACATTCCCTACAGCAGGTAAATACCTGTTATTTACCGACTACAAACCGAACGGAGCCGAGGGAGAGGTCAATAAGCAAACCATTGAGGTAAAAGGTACGGCAGCAACACAAACAGCCGATTTAAAGACAAAATTGGTTTCAACCGTAGATGGTTTTACGGTAACGCTGCTTAACGGCGAAGACTTTAAAACAAACAGAAATCAGGGCTTGCAATTTTCGGTAGAAAAGGACGGCAAGAAATTAGAGGAAAAGGATATGCAGAATTATCTCGGAGCGACTGCCCATATCGTAATGATAAGTAAAACTAATAAGGATTTTCTACATATACACCCGGTATCAAAAGAGAATTTCCCAATCTATGCCGAAACGCTTATCAAAAAAGCAGGGCTTTATAGATTGTGGGCACAGTTCAAAATAAACAATGTGGTACATACGGCAGATTTTACTATTACCGTATCAGAAGGCGAAAAATCGGTAGAAGACCACAGCCACCACACGCACAACCATTAATAGTCTGTAACAGGAAAACAGTAAAAGTCACAAATTAAACCCGGAATATCACAATAGCAGACTTCGGGATTATGTTGAATTTTGCGACAGTTCAAAACAATAGTAAATAAGTTTAAAAAAATATGGAAAATACAGAATTTCAGTTCAAGACCAATCTTAATTGTGGCGGTTGTGTATCAAAGGTAAAAGCGGATTTGGACAGTACCGACGGTATCTGCGAATGGAATGTAGATACAGCCAACAATGACAAAATTTTAACCGTAAAATCAGAGGGTATAACACAAGATGAAATAGTTGCCATCGTTAAGAAAAAAGGCTTTAAAGCAGAACCATTAGTGGTTTAATCTCTTAGCCCTATCCAGTTTTAATTAAGGATAGGGCTCTCTTATACTCAATCAATACATACTAAAATGAGGCAATTTATTGTGGGCTATCTGCAATTGCTGCCTCATTTTGTGCTTTTTAATTGGTTTCATACTTTAAATTTCGCTTTCGATGACAAATTATTACCAAACTATAATAAACGAATTAGACGATAGAATTAACGAATTGACCTATGAGCCAAGTAATTCATTGATATCGTATGAAAATGCAATTATATTAGTCTTGCAGAAACTTGAGGAGATAAAAAAATACATTAAGAAGAATGGATTTAAAGATGATGAAGCCGAAATACTTTTTTTCAAACAGCTAAAGCCTCAATTAGTATCGAAGCTCATCTACTTCAATGCCATTTACAAGATTGAAACAAAAAGACCACGAGGCGGCGATAAAATCATCAAGAAATATCTGAATGTTGAGCTTTCCAAAATCAAGAGGTATTTCGATGCTAATTTGGAATTTTACAAGTATTACAGAACCAACAGCACTCATCTGGACTATAAATTCTTTTTACGTGGCAAGCACGATATAAAGTTGAGTTTAGACACCTATTATTTTGAAGCAGACCATAATTTTGCAACCTCGCACGATTACAAGGTAGCTAAGATTATTGCCAACGACTTGATACAGGTTTACCTCGAAGACCAGTTGAGCAATAACAATCAGAGAAAGCTACTTGAAACGCCTCCCCTAAACTGGACAGGTAGTAAAACTTCACTCATTGAGTTGATTTATTCGCTGCATTCGCAGGGTTCAATTGACAATGGTAATGCAGATATAAAAATCATCGCCAAGACTTTTGAAAATATATTTAATATTGACTTAGGGGATTTCTACCATTCCTATTTGGAACTGAAAGGCAGGAAGATAAACCGAACAAAGTTCCTCGATAGTCTTCGGGATGCACTTATCAAAAGGATGGACGAGCAAGACGAAAAATAAAGGTAAAGTTTCACTGCTTTACCTTTATTTTTTATACATTTGCAGTAATGATTTACAAGGTAATTGAATGAAAGCAAGTGTAGTAAGCACCATTACTAAATCGTTACCGATAACTCTTTCGGTTCTTGTAAACTACTCTTTATTAGTCAGTTTTGACTAAATTAATCTTTTTATTTAAAAAATATCTCTGTTGCGCCGTAGCCAAATCTTGCATCGTATTGATTGACGAAGGATTTTACTTCTCTTTTCAAACGCAGGATATCGTGCAGCTCATCTCTCAGCTTGCCTTTTCCCACACCATGGATCACGATCAGCGTTGCCTGGTGATGTGCGAGTGCTAGTTCGTAATATTTCTCAAAGGTCTTCAGCTGGATATTCAGGATCTCGTAATTGCTGAGATTTTTCCAGTCATCCGTTAGTTTTTCGATATGAAGATCTATAACACTCCGGGCCGGTTCGAGATGTTGACGAGCTTCTTTCGCATTGTAGATCTTGAATCCTGCTGCAGCGAGTTTTCCCAGTTCCAGGCGATCCGGCTCAAGGGCTTTGTCAGGATATTTTTCGTATAATCTATATGAAAAATGCGCCTGATTCTTTGTTTTCAGTTCTTCTATTTTGGCAAAGATCTGCTTAGCCCTCAGCTTCAGGGAAGTTTCGAAATGATCGGCCTTACCTTTCTGTGGCTGTACAAGTGAGAAATCAAAATCAAATGAGGGGTTGTCATTCATATCCTCAAATGCCACATCATGTATATAGAAATCCTGGAATGGCTGGATGGTATTTTTCAACTCGAACTCAGGTTCGCCAAAATAATTCAGCTTGTATACAAACTCCAGGGCGAGTGATGTTCTGTTGATCAGGTGGATCTTCAGGTCGTCCACCACTTCATCCCCAAATTCATCGGTATCCATTACGGGTAAGAAAGTAAGCCACACGCCATCTTCCGTGCGGTCTTTGGCTGGCACTACTTTTTCTTTCTTTATTTCATCTACAAAACGCTTTGGTTTTGGTGCCTGGATTTTCCGTTGTTCGGTAAACCGTTTGAAATAAGGGAAATCGATCTGGTCCATATATGCGGGAAAACGTACTCCGCGCACTTCTACCAGCACCATTTTGTCATTGATGATCTCCACCACTTTTCCTTCTTCATTTGAATGAAGAACAAGGATCTGATCGCCTACTTCGTATTTCATGGCGCAAAATTACGCAAACTCTGCGAGCGGCAAACTAGTTCTCTGCCGTCGCCAGCTTGCTTTTATGGCGGCCATACAGGAAATAGATCACCAGCCCCAGGGCCAGCCAGCCGAGGAACCATGCCCAGTTGGCCTTCGTCATGCCCGTAAGCAGGTAAAGACAGGTCGTGACACCCATCAGCGGGATCAGGGAATATTTTTTTACGATAGAAAGAATGCTCAGTATTATACAGATTGCCCAGAACACGATGATAGAAATATTCGGCGTCGCCATGTCCATGAATGAGGCTTTACCACTCACATAATCTGCATTTCCGGAGAAATCAAAATTGAAGGCATCCGCGAAATAAGAACCTCCATATTTTGCAAAAAGGAAAATCGCCAGCGCGATGATCAACGGATAAGTGAATTGGGCGTTCACATAAGGCATATTGAAGCGGCCAGGTTGTTTTTCCCTTCTGGGGATCAGCAATACGCCGCCGCAAACAAGAACAAACGCAAACAGCGTTGCGATGCTGGTAAAATCAATCACAAACGATTTATCTGTAAAGATGATCGGCAAACCCACCACAATACCAGTGACTAATGTAGCGAAAGACGGTGTTTTATACTTTGGATGTATTTTCTGGAAAACCGGAGGGAGCAGGCCATCACGGCTCATGCTCATCCAGATCCTTGGCTGTCCCATCTGGAATACCAGCAACACACTGGTCATTGCGATCACCGCACAGATAGACACCAGCAGTTGCATCCAGCTAACATTCAGGTTTTGTTCTTCAAAAATGAAGGCCAGCGGATCACCTACGCCTTCAAAATTTTTGAACTGAACCGCCCCTGTTAATACAAGCGATAAAAGGATATAAACGCAGGTACAGATCACCAGCGAAAGGATCATACCGCGTGGAAGATCCCGCTGCGGATTCTTGCTTTCTTCCGCCAGCACACTCACCGCATCAAAACCGATATAGGCAAAGAACACACCGCTCACCGCTGCCATTACACCACTAAAGCCATTTGGCATAAAGGATTTAACGCCGGCATCATTCGTGGGAGTCCAGTTAAACGTCAATCCGTTTGAAAACACCAGCGCACCTCCCACAATGATCACCAATGCCACGATAGCCAGTTTCAGGATCACCATCGCATTGCTGAAATTGCGGCTCTCTTTGATACCACGGAAAACCAGGTACGTGATCAGCAGGTTGATCACGAGCGCAGGCAGATCCACGATAAACCGGAGGCTTCCGATCATCGGTGCTGTATTCCATGCTTTTACCAGGTCGCTATCCGGGCTTACACCAGCCTCTACCGCTTTCTGTGCCTCACGATAACTTGTACACAGATAATCAGGGATATGAATATTGACTTTATGCAAAAAGGACGTGAAGTAATCACTCCAGCTGAAAGACACGTATACATTGCCAATGGAATATTCCATGATCAATGCCCAACCAATGATCCAGGCAAACACCTCACCAAAACTTGCATAGGAATACGTATAGGCACTACCCGCCACCGGGATCCGGCTTGCAAACTCCGAATAACAAAACGCCGTAAACGCGCAGGCGATGCCCGTAATAATAAACAGCACCACCACACCCGGACCGCCTTTGAACACGGCATCGCCCAAACTACTGAAGCTACCCGCACCAATGATCGCTGCAATCCCAAAGAACGTAAGATCCTTCACGGTCAGCACTCTCTTCAAACTCCCTCCACCATGCGCGTCATCACTGCCTTCAGCTAAAATGGATTCGATCTTTTTCTTCCGGAACAGTGAGTTTGACATTAGCAGTAGTTTTTTTGAAGGGTTCAAAATAGGGAAAAAATCTGAATACGGGATGTTCGTTATCCGTTGTCCGTTGACCGTTGTCCGTTGTCCGATTTGGCGAAGACTTAAGTAACTCCAATGATATCATGTTTTCCGTCGGCGAGAACTCCGGTCAACGGACAACGGACAACGGTCAACGAGTCAGTACTGTCGTTGCACCAAAAACTGCGCAAGCTCCCTCAAGGGTTCTTTTCTCTTCGCCAGCACGGCAATGTCTTCGAGGTGTTCGAAAGCTTCGTCTAGGAATTTGTTTTTGAGCTGGAGTGCCCAGTCGTCTACCTGGCATTCGTGGAAGAGCTGGAGGACTTTTTCCACTTTGCCGGGTTCGTTGGTTTGCAGCAAGCGGTGGAGTTCGGCCAGTTGTGTGCCCGTGGCGGTTTCGAGGGCGTGGATGAGCAGGAAGGTCTTTTTGTTGGCGAGAATGTCACCGCCTACCTGTTTGCCGAATTTGGCGGGATCGCCGAAGGCATCGAGATAGTCATCCTGCACCTGGAAGGCAAGACCAAGTTTTTTTCCGAACTCATAGATGAGTTGCTGGTTCCGTTCGCCGGCTCCGCCAAGAATGGCACCCATTTTCAGGCTGGCCGCAAGCAATACAGATGTCTTGAGCTCGATCATGTGCAGATAAGCATTAAGCGCAACGCTTTCCTGTTTTTCAAAATCCATGTCGAGTTGCTGACCTTCGCAGACTTCGCGGGCGGTTGTATTGAAAAGTTGTAAGATCTGGGGGAGAAAGGCGGGCTGGACTTTCGTCAGCTGCTCGTATGCGGCTACAAGCATTACATCACCGGAAAGGATAGCCGTGTTCTCGCCATATTTGGTATGGATAGTTTGAAAGCCGCGGCGAAGCGGGGCTTTATCCATGATATCATCGTGAATAAGCGTGAAATTATGGAACAGTTCGACGGCGTTCGCTACATTCCAGGCATTCGGGCTGATATCTTCGAAGAGTTCATTGCCCATCAGGCAGAGAACAGGACGAACACGTTTTCCTCCCATTTGAAGGAAATAGACGTTAGGTTCGTACAGGGTTGCTGGAGTTTCAGGGAAATGTGGCTGGTTGAAATGAGCGGCAAACTGGCCGGATAACTGTTCAAAGGAGTGCATGGCGCGAAGATAATTCTTAAAATGGTTTGGCGTAGGGTTCCCGCAGATTACGCGGATCAAGACGCAGATACACAGATAATTTTTCTGTTGCTGCTAGACATCTGCGAATCTGCGTCTTGATCCGCGTAATCTGCGGGAACCCTACGCCAAGTCAATATTAGGAGTCATCACTCTTTCTTCTTCTTTCCCTTGGGCTTAGGCTTTTCCTCCTTTGATTTAGCCGATTTTGGCTTGTCCGCCTTCGGCTTTGGCGGCGTCTTTGCCGTCTTTTTTCTCGGTATTTTTGCCGACGACTTATCAAGCGCAGGTTTACCCTCGGTTGGCGTTGGCGTTTCTTCTTCCACCATCACCCAATCATAGTCAAGCTGGCGCTTCAGCAGATTTGCCGCCACCACCTTGATCCGCACTTTATCCCCCATCCGGAATTTCTTCCCGCTTCTCATACCCACGAGTGCGTAGTCATTCTCCACATGTCTGAACTCATCATATTCCAGCAGCGTATTCACGCTTACAAGGCCTTCGCATTTTGTATCCACGGTCTCCACCCAGAAGCCAAAACTTGCTACTCCACTGATCACCCCATCAAAATCTTCACCCACATGGTTCTTCATGTACTGAACCTGCTTATATTTATTCGCCGCTCTTTCCGCTTCCATCGCGGCACGTTCCCGTTCACTGCAATGCTTACAGCGGTCTTCCATTTTTTTATCTGCATGAAGATGATTATCCAGCACATCCTGTAGTACACGATGCACCATGATATCAGGATAACGCCGTATCGGCGATGTAAAATGACAATAGAACTCAAAACCCAATCCGTAGTGGCCCACGTTCTCTATGGTATATTTTGCTTTCGCCATTGTACGGATGCCGAGTTGCTCCAACACATGCTGTTCAGGTCTGCCATGCGCATCTTTCAGCAACTGGTTAAATGAAACAGCGATCGCTTCGGGAGAAGATGCGTCAAACTTATGACCGAACTTATTCGCGAATGCAATGAACGGCAACAGCTTTTCCGTATCCGGTGTATCGTGTATCCTGTAGGGAAATGGCAGCGGCTTATTTTTCACTTTTACTTTGGAAATATGTTCGGCTACATAACGGTTAGCCAGCAGCATGAACTCTTCGATCAGCTGATGCGATTCCTTACTTTCTTTCACCACGATGCCGATCGGATCACCTTTCTCATCCAGTTTGAAACGAACTTCCTGGGAAGAGAAATTGATCGCGCCTTTTGCAAAACGTTTCTTACGCATCTTCTGCGCAAGATCATTCAGCGTAAGGATCACTTCTGCATGATCACCGGTTTTCGTTTCGATGATATCCTGCGCTTCTTCATATGTATACCGCCTGTCGGAATGGATCACCGTTCTTCCCAACCAGTAATCTTTCACTTCTGCTTTTGCATTGATCGTGAAAATAGCGGAGAAGGTGAGTTTATCTTCGTTCGGACGAAGAGAACATAATACGTTGGAGATATGTTCCGGCAACATAGGATTCACCCTGTCTGGCAGATACACAGACGTTGCTTTCTGATAAGCGAATTTATCCAGCGCATTCTCGGGTTCAACATAATGACTTACATCAGCAATGTGAACACCTATCTCATATAATCCGTTTTTCAGTGTGCGGAAAGAGATCGCATCATCAAAATCTTTTGCATCAACAGGGTCGATGGTAAAAGTGAGGATCTCGCGAACGTCTTTTCTCTTTTTGATTTCGGCGGAGGGAATTGCATCAGGAATTCTGGCAGCCACTTCCAGCGCATCATCCGGGAAACCGAGTGGGAACCCGCTTTCCAGCAGGATCTCCTTCATGGCAACATCGTTGCTGTTTTCTTCCGTGAG
>VFQP010000505.1_pt1 | contig 73497 bp, 135 predicted proteins | sample 3512351 | NCBI WGS metagenome assembly VFQP01 (sample SAMN10412372, study PRJNA504923) | tailings metagenome | isolation source: Relicate 1 Philex TSF1 revegetated site | place: Philippines: Tuba, Benguet | collected 2017-08-29
CACACACACACACACACACACACACACACACACACACACACACACACACACACACCATCTCAGTACACACACACACACCCTTACATTATACCCCCCCCCCCAATAAAACCCACAAGGTACCCGTGGTGCAATGGACATGGTGGAGGTGCCATCCCATTGGATGGAGCGTTTTGCGAGTGACCCCCAATGCCTCGCCATGTGGGCCCGCCATGCCAGCACAGGTGACCCCATCCCCCATGCCATGGCAGCGCGCATCCAACAAGTGGATCGCATGTTTTATGCACTCAACACACAGCATCAGGCGTTGTTAGCACTGGTGGACCTGCGCCTGCATGGAGCAGATCCACTGCCATCAGGAGGTGTTACACAGCTGGTTCGGGATGTGTTTGCGGAGCATGCAAGCATCCCTCCGCCACCCAACCACAAGTTGCAGCTGCGTTTTGGGCACTTGGTGGGGTATGGTGGTGGGTATTATGCGTATTTGTACGCCCATGCACTGGCACGTGGGATTTGGAGGCGCCACCACCAGGATGGGGCGGCATATACTCGACAGGCAGGGGAGCGTGTGCGGCGCCACTTGCTGCAGCCAGGTGGTGCTCGGTGGCCGCATGACGTGATTGTTGGGTTGCAGGGTGAGGGGGCGTTGCAAAAGGTGGAGGGTGGTTGGGCGCCCGCGTTGCACGATGCCGTGTCGGCATAGTGATTTTTTGTGGTGTGTATTGTTGTAATTTGGTGATAGTGAAACACACATTCTTTATCACCACTATATTGCAGAGAGCTGCAGTACTAACATCCTGGCTAGCCAACACCGTAAATCACCACCATCGTACACTATTTAAATCTGCGAGATTCAAGTGTCGCCACGTGCTCGTATCTAGCTGGCCACCATGGCCACCGATGCGCAAGTGAGCGAGTGGACAACCTGGGGCGGCACGGTGGAGCAGAAAAAGGCTCGTGGCAAAGCTAGCCAAGTGTTTGTTGCACCATCAGGTTGGGAGTCCAAGTGTGGGGTGTGCGAATGGGAATGGATACTGGGATGATCATAGCTTGATGTGGTATTGGGCATGCTCCTGCATGTCGGGGTTTGCCTGGGGTTGGTGCTTCCACTCTGATGATTGATCAAACACATCATCGATGCTCCCAGGTGAAAAGCTCACTTCCTGGGAGGCTGCCAAGGAATATATGCAGCACAAACAAGGTATGTATGGATTGTGCATATCTACTATGTTGTGGGGAGGTTGGTTGTCGGGCTACGCACTCCAACTGGCTCACACACCTCTACAGGCGACGACAAGGAAAACATGAACAAGCGCCAAAAGACCAACACAGCAGCCACTCCTGCTGGCAAGCCCACTGCTGAGGAGGTGTGTGTGTGTGTGTTTGAAAATGTGATGAGTTGCGTGTTATGATTGTACGTCCATGTGGTCACATACACATACACCCACCCCACACCCACACACCATAGGACACTGTACCGTCTAGTAAAAAGAAAACCAACAACAAGCGAAAGCCCACAGAAGATGCACCCGTCGGCAGTGCCAAACGCAGCGCTGCTAAACCCACACGTGCCAGTGCAAAGAAACCAACCAAGGATGCAGATGCTGCTGACAATACCACCAACAATACCAATACCACTGCTGCTGCTGACAATACCAATACTGCAGCTGCTGCACCTACTGCTGAAGTTACCATGGAAGATGCCAAGGCTGCTGCTCCTACTGATGCAACCACTGCCACAGCCGCGCCCACAACCACAACCACCACAACAGCAGCAGCAACAGAGGAGCAGCAGCAAAAACCCGCCACCAAGGCCCCCCGGGGTGGTCGTCGTGCAGCCAAGGACAATATGGATGAGGTGATACTGATTAAGGAGGAGCCCAGTGTGGAGGATGAGGTGACTGCCCTCAAGGAGCTGGGTGAACCTGAGGATGGGATGTATAGGTATGTGGGTGATGATGATGGTGATGGTGATGAGGAGAAGGAGGAGGAGGGTAATGAGGGTGATGGTGATGTGTTGTGGTACAGCAGACGTGTGCTAGGTAGACTAGATAGTGTGTCAGCGTGGTGCAAGTGGGGGCAGTATGTGTGGGCACGAGCATGCAATATGCACACAGTAGATTTGTACACAAACACATATACAACAAATCTACACACAGGTTGAGTGATTTTGTGGTGGTGGATGCTGCAGGTGACATGCAGCCACTTGATGCTATGACCACCTATGATAAAGAACTCTTTGTTACTGGTACGTTGTTGGTATGCATTGTTCTTTCAGATATACGTTGCATGTACCATTTGTTGCATGTATTGTGTTGCATGTGTTGCATATGTGTAGTATTGCATGGTGTAGTTGAATTGCATGGTGACAACATCATGCCATGCCCCACACCACCCTCCCCATCTCCTCATAAAACCCCTCACCACCCCCCTCCCACCACACACAGGTGCCATCTACTGCAAAGCCACTGACATGAAAAACAAAGACAATGGCCGACGTGTACAACAGCGTCTTGGCCCCATCACCACATGGAACCTCAACCTTAAGCACACTGAACAAGCACCTTCAGTGACCATCACCACAGCAGGGGCGACCTACCTGGCAGTCAAACCAGCACAGCGCTACCGCAGCATGCATGGGCATCTTGTGCAGCAGGGTGCAATTGCATGGGAGGTGTTGGGGTGCATTGATCCTGCCCGGGGTGGGAGTGTGGACACCTCATTGGAGGCTGTAATTGCGAGGCTCACACGTGCAGGGGTATGTGGGTTTTTGTGGTGGTGGGAGGGAGGGGGTTGTAGTGGGGGTGGTTGTGATTGATGTTGATGGGGGTTTCATGGTGTGTTGGGTGTATACTGCAGACAAATGCATGCACGTGATATATATTGTGTGTATATTGTGTGTATTTTGTGTCTATTTTGTGTCTGTTTTGTGTCTATTTTGTGTCTATATTTACATGCACATACACCCTCACACACACGCTCTCACCCCCCCACCCACAACACCAGGTAACCAAGGAGTACCCCAGTGCACGTGAAGCCCTTGTAGTCAATGGCAAATTTCTCCTACGTCAACTCACTGCCCTGGACACCAAGACAAACGACAAGGGCAAGGGAAAAGCAGGGGCAAGCCTCAAAGACTGCACCTTTGCCAGTGCACTCACAAAGGAAGTAGACATTGCCAGCACAGCTCGTCGTAATGCAACAGGCACTATAGTGATTCATGATGTGCAGGCCAATGCAGAGGAGGGTGCTGCTATGACAGACGCACAGGCGGCGGATGAGGAATTTGCGAGGCAGCTACAGGCCAAGCTTGATGCGGAGGAGATGGCACGGAGCAGGGGACGGTAGGTGTTGGTGTTTTACAATACATACACATGTATACACCAGAACACACCCTGGTGCAGCATCATACACTCTCCACACACACGCTCCCCAAACACACTCCCCAAACACTCTCCACAACACCATACAAAACACCCCCCAACAACACAGTGCGACTGGTGGCAAGGGTGGTGTGACGTATATCAAAATCTCTGAGAGTGAAATTGCGGATGATTACCCCATGCCCAAGCAATATGAAAAGCCTGATGAGGAAACAGATGAGGTGGAGGTGTTTTTTGATGAGGATTTGGTACACTGTGACCCTGAGTATCTACCTAGGAAGCTGCTCACTGACTTTGCCATTTATAATACTGAGGTGCGTGTGGTGGGGTGGAGAGGGTTTGTGGAGGAGAGGTGGAGAGGGTGTGGGGGGGTGGTGGAGAGGGTGTGTGGGTATAGGGATTTGGGTGATGGACATGGTGATACAAAAGCATGACAACATAATGTACACATGGTTGGCATAAACAAGCGTGTCTATCCATGGTACCCTACGCACAACAACACCCACCGACACATCATCTACACCCATATATCCATACATCCATATATCCAAATACCCAAATACCCAATTATCCACATCTCAATATCCATACATCCATGTATCAATACACCCCACACTACCCCATCCCGTCAGGGTTTCATGGCTACCCTGGAGCTCCTCCCCCTGTGGCGGGGTGCTGACCCTGATGTGGAGTTGTACGCCTCAGGCCTAGTCACTGAAGATGATGGGAGCTGGCAGGGGGCACACCCACTAGTGGTGCAGCAGCCAACAGAAACAGCTGCAGCACAGGGTATGTGTGTCATGTGTGTGTGTGTCATGTAAAACCCTACACGTGTTGTGGTGGCTGTTGTTGATGATGTTTGTGGTCATGGAAGGTCACCAATCGAAGCAGATGGTTTGTATTGCACACCATCAAAACACCCATGTGACCCACTCAAAAAAACAACGCAGCACCCTCAAAAGAAACTCGTCCCCATGCATACTCCACACTCCATACACTCCACACACTCCACGTACACAGAACCTGACAGTAATGAAGCAGGTGGCAGTAATGATGCAGGTGGGTCAGGTGCAGGTGGGTCAGGTGCAGGTGGTAGTGGAAATAATGATGGGCCAGCAGGCATGCGTCTGTTTTTGAGTCAAATCCGTGAGTGGATTGTTGAGTATAGCTGTGATGCCCTCTTCATCTCCCTGCGCACTGACATGGCCTGGTACAAGCTGTGCACGTACGTATGGGTTGTGTGGATGGGTTGTGTGCTGTGTGTACATGGTGTGTGTGCATGGTGTGAACACCTTTTGTGGTATCATGGTACATGTGCACTCCTTTTGTGGTATCACAGTATCATATGTAGTACTTTTCTACACTCATCAGTACACGTCCACCCTCCCCTCACCCTCACCCTCACCCTCCCCCCACCTCCCCCACCACAACCACATCCCTTCCTCATCACAGTCCAGCAGCAACATACCAGCCCTGGTTTGACACTGTTCTCAAAGCATCACGTGTGTCAGTGAAAGTGCTGGCTGCTCTTGAGGAGGAATCACGTGCCAGCAAAGTATCATTTAATGACATCATCAAGCGCCTGGCTGACATATCCAAGGAGGACCCGGCACACATATCCAAAAATGTATGTGGGTGTGGGTGTGGAATGTATGTGGGGTGTGTGGGAATGTGTGGTGTTTTGGAGTGTGAGGGTGCGTGTGGCGGGTTGTTTATGGTGTGAACATGTGGCTCGTGACATGACACACACCCTTCCTCACACACACACCCTTCCTCACACACACACACACACACCTCTCACACCCCCCCTCACACAGGTCAACGCAGTGGAACGCTTTGTGGTGGTGCATGGTCAAATTGTGCTCAACCAGTTTCACAATTACCCCAAGGAAACCATCAAGCGCAGCGCATTCGTAACCACACTCAAGCAGCGTATGGAGACACGTAGGCACACCAAATTTGTGGCGCCCAAGGGCCCTGTCAAGTCCATACGTGTGCGGGTGGGGCGCATCAACAATAACCCGATGCGGGTAGGTGTGATAATGGGTGTGATGATGGGTGTGATGTGGGGTAGAAAGGAAAAGGGGGTGTGATGATGGATGTGTTGTTGTGTATGTATTGATGTGTGGGTGTTTGTCAGCAACGTGCTGTCTCATGCACCTCTGTGTGCTCAATACATCAACCATGACACATCAATACATACACACATGAAATACAAGTATGGCACATCAATACAATTGAAACACACCCATGAATTCCTCACCCAATACACACAATCAGATGCGCGACGCTATTCGTCGCAAGCCAATGACTGCCACTGCCACTGCTGCTGTGCGCAAGATATGGCAAACATACTTCACTGTAGCACAAAATGAGGCAGAACGCCAACAACTGGAACAAGGTGTGTTTTGTTTTGTTGTTGTTTTTTGTGTTTGTTCTTGTTTTTGTATAGCAGTGGCGGTTGTTGTTGTTATATGATGGTGACACACATACCATATCAACCATGTACAATTCACAAGCATCTTGGCCCATGCATGCACCCTCCATACACCCTTTCCCATACATACACACACCGATTCCCATGCATGCACCCGCACCCCGTGATACACAGCCAAGCGTGAAGAAGCAACAGCAGCAGCAGCAGCAGCAGGTGGGGAGGTGATGGATGACTTGAATGAGCTTGAGGAGGATGATGCAGACAATGAAGAGGTAATGTGTGTGCGGGGATGAGCGTGTGTGAGGGGATGATGTGTGTGAAGGGATGAGCGTATATATGTATGCAGACACCCCCACACACACAAACACACATATACACGACGTGTACAAACCATCACACATACACCCTCACACAACACACAGGGTGGTGCATCCGGCAGCAGCAACCCCACCACAGCCGCCCCCACCACCACCACTGAAAACCCCACACCCATTTCCCCCAACGCCAAAGCCATGCGCCGCACCACCCAGGCCCTCACAGGGGAGGTCGTCTTTGTGGGCCCCCCTACCAAAACCGCAGGGGCCCTCAAATTGTACACCAAGGCCAAGGCGGGCATTGTGGAGGTGTGCGTGGGGGATGGTGTTGTGCTCAAGGGACGCAGTGTGGAGGAGGAGGACAAGCAGGGACCCCTGTTGGGGCTGGTGCAGGCCTTGTGGGAAGACAGCAAAGGTGCGTGTGGTGTGGATGTGGTGTGGATGTGGTGTGGGTGTGATGCGTGTATTGTGTGTGGGAGTTGGGTGTATGCAAGATATTTGCACAACATGTATACGCTATATATCACACAACACATACACACGTACACACAGGCAAACCCTTTGTGCAGCTGCGTGTGTTGGTGCGTGGTGAGCAAACAGTGTTGGGTGATGCTGCTTGGGAGCCCGAGCTGTTTTTGACTGATGCCATCATGACCAAGTATGTGTAGTGGTATTTGTTGTGTGTGGTGTTTGTTTTGTGGTGTTTGTTTTTGTGTGTGTATGTTGGTGTGATGGCAAAAGAGGACCAGCATAGGAGCATGCATTACCTAGCACTCAACACACACCACTACAACACACACCACCACACACTCACAGGTCACTCAAGGAGGTGGCCAATGTGTTTGGTGTCACCGCTGCCGTCCTACGAGAGTGGGACCCCCTCAAACGGGCCCACTATGTTGACCAAGTGGAGGCCCTGAAGCAGGCATTTGAGGACTCTACGAAACAGCAGGGGGGGAAATTGCAGTATTATTACAGGTTGCAGTGGCACAGGCCAACATGTAGGTTTATGGATGTACCCAAAGATCTACAGCTGGGGACAAAATTGCAGGTGTGTGTGGGTTTAGGGGGGGGGGGGGGGGGGCAGGTGGTTGTGTGTGTGGGAAAACTGCATAGCTGGGGTTTGATGTGACCAACCCTCTCTTATACAACACCATATCCATGTACTGCCCCTCTCAACACCAGCACATGTATACATCACCCATATACACCCCTGTACCTCCCCCCCCCAATGAAAAGGAACCTGCTGCACCTGAGCAAGGGGTGGTCAAAACATCAACCGGCTTCCGGAAGGATGGTGTTGACTTTCCCATTGGGTGCTACATGTATGTTGCTGCAGGCGTGTTTCAACCCCTTGCTGGTGCTATCAAGGACACTGAGAAGCCTGAATATGCAGCCAAGGGACGATTTGTCAAGGTACGTTGAGAAGTGTGTGGGGGCATGGGGGGGGTTGTATGTGCGTGGTCATTGACAAGTGACTATAAGCATGATATACATGATGTGTAGTATAACGCGCTCATGCTCTGTTATACTTACCACACACACACACAAACACAGGGTGGTGCTAATCATGGTTTGTTGGCTCGTGGTGTATGTCAGCTGATCAGTGTGTCTGACAAATCCTCCAAGGGCAAGTTGACCACCAACAAGGACAATGTGTGCATTGACAAGGTACGGGCATGTGTGTGGGTGGGTGGGTGGGTGCGCTCCCATTCACTGTACATCAGTATGCAACACACGCGCGGCACTGTACAACAATGGCCATCCCATTATCCCACATCACACACATTATCACACATTCCCCCCCCCCAGATCAGCGTGCGTCGCTTTTACCACCCAGAAGATGTTGACCAGGATCTTGCATACAAGGCTGCATCTCACTGGGAGGTGTATTACAGCAACACTGAGGTTGAGGTGTCTGTGGATGATATTGTTGGCAAGTGCACAGTGGGGGGCAAGGGTACATTGACTGGTATGTGGGTGGGTGGTGGTGGTGGGGTATCTGATGATGATAATGATGTGGTTATGATGTGGTGGTGATGATGCTCTATACCAAAAGGATGCAAGGTGGTGGTATTATTGAATACACACACACACATACATACCCCCCCCCCCCCACCACACACACAGGTCCTGAAATGGATGTGTTTGCATGCACCCACACTGTAGACCCCAAGACTAAGAAACTCTCAGACCCCCCTGCTGAATATGGTGGCAGTGACGATACTGCTGGGGATGCTATGGATGTGGATGCTGCAGCACCCAAAACACCATCGTACGTGTATGCTTTACATGCCTATGTGGTTGTATACGTTTGACATGGCGGTGTATGTTTTGAATGCTTGTGTGTATGGTGTGTACATGTGTGCCAAGAAATTGGTGTTACTGTATGTGTGTATGTAGTTGTTGTTACTGTATGTGTACATCACAATTGTGTATGTGTGAGATGCAGGCCTGGGGATACCTCATCCCCCCCCCCCCACAACCCCCCACAAAACACAACAGCCCCCATGCGCTCGCCACCATGGACATATTTGCTGGGTGTGGTGGTCTCTCAGAGGGTCTCCATCAAGCAGGCATTGCGGTGAGCAAATGGGCAATCGAGTATGAATACCCAGCCAGTGAAGCATTCAAACTCAACCACCCTGACGCAGCCGTGTTCTGCCACAACTGCAACGTCCTCCTCGCAGCCGCCATGATCAAGGCAGGGCAGGTAGAAGAGTGTACCGCAAGTGAGGAGGCTATTAAGCAGGCGGGGGAAATGTCGGAGGAGATGCGGGCTGCGTTGCCATTGCCGGGGGAGGTGGATTTCATCACAGGGGGACCTCCTTGTCAGGGGTATTCGGGGATGAATCGGTTCAACAAGGGACTGTGGAGCGTGGTACAGAATTCCATGGTATGTAAGGGGAATAGCAGACGTGTAATATACATACACTACACATATAATATGGTACATGCATACAATTTGGTACATACGTACAATGTGGTACATATTGTATATTCTATGTATACATATATACAACATACATTCATACGCACACAATAAACATGCATCTGCACAATAAACATACACACACACAATATAACAACAAACAAACACATACACACAGGTAATGAGTTTCCTCAGTTATGCTGATTTCTACAGACCCAAATACTTTATGTTGGAAAATGTGCGCAACTTTGTCAGCCACAACAAGGGCTTTACCTTTAGGCTGGTGCTGCGTACCCTCCTGTCCATGGGATACCAGGTGTGTTGGGGGGTGTGACATGCATACATACACGTGTGGGTGTACATGGGTGTGTACATGGGTGTGATAAGACATATAAGACACATTTGAATATCACATGAGTGGATCTATTTCATGCTACAGCATGCATCTATGCATCTACAACACTGTACAGCACACATTCAATACACACACAACACACCCACCACCCTTAGGTGCGCTTTGGTGTACTCAACGCAGGTAATTTTGGTGTTGCACAAAGCCGCAAGCGTACCATCATATGGGCAGCCGCCCCCGGCTACCCCCTGCCCGACTGGCCCTCCCCCCAACACGTCTTTGCCTCTTCCCAAATGGGCATTGCACTTCCGGATGGTACTTCCTACACTGCATATGAATGCCTCAATGCACCCCTGCGCAGTGTGACCGTTCGTGACGCCATTGCCGACCTACCACCCATTGAAAATGGAGCAGATATGGATGAGTTGGAGTACACTACACACCCCGTGTCGGCCTTTCAGAGGGCAATTCGTGGTGATGCCACGGTGCTGCATGATCACATTTCCAAGCGGTTGAATGAACTGAATATGGAGCGCTGTCGCTGTATTCCCAAGGGGGTGCCCGGTGCGGATTGGCGGGTGTTGGAGCAGATTGTGCGCGACGATCCCACTCGGGAGAAGTTTAATGTATGTTGGTGTTGGGTGTGTTGGGGGTTTGCACAACATGTGATTGATGGCTGATAGAAAAACACGCACCATGGGTTATACCGTATGAATAATACCAATTGCACAACCTTCTTACAGACACCCCCTTAACCCACCCTCCCCCCACACAGGGTCAACCACTGGTCCCATGGTGTCTCCCCCATACTGCTGATCGCCACAACGGCTGGCGTGGTCTCTTTGGGCGACTCGACTACCAGGGCCACTTTCCCACCTCCACCACCGACCCCCAGCCAATGGGCAAAGTGGGGCAGGTCTTCCATCCCGACCAGGATCGCATTGTGAGTGTGCGGGAGTGTGCCCGTGCCCAGGGATTCCCGGATAGGTACCGCTTCTGGGGCAATGTGCATAACAAGCACCGACAGATTGGCAATGCGGTGCCACCTCCATTGGCGTTTAATCTGGGGCGCAAGCTGCGTGAGGCATTGGAGAAGCGCGGATAGGGTGGTGTGTGCGGTGCATGGAGGGGGACAGAGGAGGTTGTGTGTGAAAGTAACAACTTTTTCACATGTACGATGCGGCAATCACGTTGGACAAACATGATTACACATGTGACCCATGTGACACCTTTTTTTCCCCTCCAAGACATGGTTGTTGTTTTTCCTTTACACAATGCACTGCTGTGGGGCCTGCGGCTGTAGAATGCTGCAGTGGTCAATGTTGTGTGTGTAACGTGCACATGGTATTCAAAACACATTTGTTACAACTCACAAATGAAACCATGCTTGGACAAAGTACACTAAACAATAGTAATAAGGCAATAAGAAATGTACAAAAAGTAGTACAACAGGTGTCACACAGGTGTATATGCGTACAGGAGGATACAAAGTGCTTGCTGGCATACCCGCTCCAGGCTTTACATGAGCTTCCTGCCATTGCCCTTGCTGATCTTGGTGACCTGCAGGTCCTGGGTGGCCTGCACATCCTGGCGGTTTTGCTGCTGCACCTGGAGGTCATCTTGCTGGTCAGCAGTGACTTGGGCACCCTTGGAAATGAGCTTCCTGCCGTTGTCCTTGGTGACTTGCAAATCCTGGGTGACTTGAAGGTCCTGGGCAGCCTTGCTGATCTTGGTGACCTGCAGGTCCTGGGTGGCCTGCACATCCTGGCGGTTTTGCTGCTGCACCTGGAGGTCATCTTGCTGGTCAGCAGTGACTTGGGCACCCTTGGAAATGAGCTTCCTGCCGTTGTCCTTGGTGACTTGCAAATCCTGGGTGACTTGAAGGTCCTGGGCAGCCTTGCTGATCTTGGTGACCTGCAGGTCCTGACTTTGGAGCTGTTGTACTCCGAGCAGTTCAAGGTCATTCATGGGCTTGCACTCGTTGAAGGTGACTGGATGGCCCGTGGGGTCAACAGTGCCCTGTTGGTGGGAGAGATATGAGTTGAGATTTGCGACCGACCACAAAAAGGGAGACAGGCAAACTCACTTGTTGATAGCAGCCCCAGAATGCTGCGGTTTCCCTCACGCACACAAGTCGCTGGCCTTTATCACATCTGTAATTGGGCCAGCAGTTGTCGATACTGACAGGGCCGCCTGACTGTGTGCCACCGCAAGCACCACCAATCTGTTGATGGTGTGGAAACGTTGATGGTGCATGTTGTGTCATACAATTGCACATCAACAGCAAAAACGCATCACAGTCACAAACGTACCTCAGTCACGAATGTGATATCTTGTGTACTTGCTGCAAGCGCACTACATGCAATGCACATCAACAGTGCAAGGGTAGACTTGCGCATGATCGTTGGATGGGAAAAGTCGGTCGTTAGGCGGTGGTTGGTTGGGTTTTATTGTTTATGTGTATTGCTATTCGAATTGTATTGTGATACAGTACGCCGTCCGCCCCTCGTTTTATGCATTCGTTCTGCTTCCGCTCGGGTCGCTTTGTTCAAGGTCGCCTGGGGCCTGCTGTGCAACAGCAGCTTCCGGTCAACTTCAAGTCCTCACATTTTGCTCGCCAACGTCAGTGGCAGCTATTCAATGCACTTTGCACCACCAAGTAACACAGATGACTCCAGACAGACACAAATGTGCACAAACAAACATGCGCTTCCATGTGAGAGATGTTCATCATCATTGATCCGCCATCATTCCTGCCTTTGATTCTGAGCTCCAAGTTCGTGGCACGTAGCATGTCTTTGGCCAGGTGTACAGCAGCAAGCACATATTTCACTGCTACACAACCCTTTTGTTTCATGGTCTGCAGGGGCCACGCACTTGTCGGTACATTATTAATGCAGCAATTTACATGTGAGCATATGTGTGCAGCCATCAGTGAAAGCTTGCACAAAAAATGAGGTCACAAAATTTGAAGTCAAAACCTATGCAAAATATGTTCACTGTGTAAAAAATCCCACACCAAAAATAAACACTTATTTAGTGCTTGGCGCACGCATCCACAAAAACTTGTTTGCCAGTGTAGTCCATGGACCCAGGCTTCAAGCACTGATAGTAGTAGCCATATGCGTCCTCCTTGATGCAAATGGAACCAGTCTGGCAAGAAGTGTTCTCCCAGCAGCCGTCGACGGGCTTGCGGTCCTTGGGCACCTGGGTGCCTGTGCCGCCACAGCTGCCAAACTCGGGGACCACCAGGTGAGTTGGGGTGCCCTGCTCGACGATGTCAGTGGTCTCGCTGATGAGCTTGCGACCGTTGGGTTGGCTTGGGTTGGGTTTGCACTGGCTTTCGTTGATGGGCTTGCCATCGGGGCCGATTGAGCCCTTGGTCTCGCACGCCCAGTACCATTGTGAGTTGCGCACACAGATCAAAGATTTGGAGGCGTCACACATATAGCCCTTCCAGCAATTGTCCGCGGCCAACTCAGGCGGTGCTTGAGCACCCAATCCGCCGCAAGAGGCACCAATCTTGTCAATGATGATGGTAGCTTGGGCGAATGCGGCGACAAAAGCCCAGATGGCGAGAACGATGATGGATTTGTTCATTGTTGGAGGATGGATTGGACGGAATTGTTGTACGATGGGTCGGGTTTACTTGTTGTTACTTGTGTTGGCTGCGAATGCTTTGCGAGATGATTGAGAGCGTGTTTTGAATATTTAATGTTTGAATGAAGCTGAAAGACATGAATAAATCATTGTCGTTTCTTTTTTGGATCGACTGCACTGCACCCGCGTCGAAGGTGGGTGTACCTTCTTGTGCATGTACAGTGCACTCACGTCATGATTTCGGTTGATTCGCGTCGATTCGACGTTGGAAGCGAGTGCTGGGTAACAAATGAGACGTATACAAAACGAGATGAATGTACAAAATCGATGATGGTCAAAAACTCGCCTGGTTCAACAGACAACATCTTTAGCCCTCGCGTTCCAGCCACCAACTGGTCTTGTCACGCCCCACACCCCCCTCTGCACCAATGACCACTGCCACAGGTGCGGACAAGCTGCGACTGGCAAGCACACCCCCTTTGCGCCCCTGGTCATCCCCTCTCCCAGGTGCCTGCAAGCTCGCACTCGTATCTGCAATGTTGATCCCTCCGTGCACACGCCCATGGCCACCACCACCACCCTGATTATCATCCAGCAGCACCCCACTCAACCATTGCCCGAGCAGATGCCCATCCTCTTCTGGTGTGCTGCCACCCAGAAAACAACTATCTGTCAATCCAAACATGTTGCCGCCCGTTGTTGGCAGCACATCCTCTTGCAACACTCCATCGCTGGGCGACATGGCCAATAAACCACCCAACGCAGCAGGACTTGTTGTTGTGATGGGATGCGTACTGTGCATCTGGTGTTGATGAAAGGATGACGCAAACAGGTCTTGTGGAAGTGGCAGGGACCCCTCGAGCGTGTTGGCGGGGGTTGGTGGTACAAACAAGTTGGATACATTGCTTGAGGATGCATTGAGGATGCTCTGCAGCAATGTGGTCGAGGTGGTGGGGGGCATGGGCGTGGTGGTGGATGAGGTGGCATGGCATGCAAGATCACGCAGCGCTGCAGCAGCACCAGCCTGAGAACCCAGCATACTCGCCAAATGCATTGTGGTTGGTTGTGCAGTGGCAAGCGCATGGTCGAGGCTGTTGGCATGCTGCAATCCTGATGCGGTGCCCGCCAATCCTGCTGCATTGCCAGTCAATCCTGTTGCAGCAACCCCTCCCCCCACAGGAGGCTCAACCCCAACCAATGGTGCAGATCCAGCACGACTCACCATGAGCTTGCTTATCTTCGTAGTAGGCAGCATGGCATTGCGTGAAGGTCTATACCGGGGCACATACATACCCTTGAGCGCTGCTGCCTGAGGCATGGCTGAACGTGGGGGTGGCTGGTACACAAAATCAATGCCCCGCACGTGTTGTATACGTGACACAGCTCGTCCAGCGTGGCCCCCCTCACACAGGTCCTTGTAGCGCTCGACCGCGTCGCAGATGATGTCCACCGCTTGTCCCACACATGGTCGGCTGCCACTCACCACAAACACACGCACGGGGCGTGGGGTAGCACGCTGTTCGGTCCAGGATCGTATGTCGGCGGTTGTTTTTTTGCAAATTTCTCGTATACTGGAGCCACCGGGGCCGATGATGAATCCTGAGGCAAGCAATGTGACATGCAGGATGACAGACCTGGCGTTTGGGGGGGGGGAGTGGTGCGGGTGGGGGGGGTGGGGGAGGGTTTGTTGCTTGGGTGCACATGGTGTTGGCCATACCCTGTGATGTCGTCTGTGTCTGCATGCACAATGCCCTGGCGCTCTTCCTCAACACCAACCCCAATGCCACGGGGACCTGAATTTGTGGGCGGTTTGTGTAGGCAGTGTGTAGGTGGTGTGTATATGTACATACACATTGTTGTACACATACACACACAAACACACGCCAACATACCACTGGGATGCATGGAGGCGTGGTTTGCACGAGACAAAACAGGAGGGGGTGCCTCATTATATGCAACGGGCCCTGCTGAAGCAAATGGGGAGCGAGGCGGGAATGATCCCAAGCGTGGTGTGGCCTGGCTGGCCGTGGAAGCAGACGAAAATGCAGATGCATGGGGCGAGCTCACGGTGTCAGTGTCGTGGCTGGATGCAAGTGCAGTGCCATGATTTTGTAGTGCTGGGCTGGAGGAGGGACAGGTCGACATGGCATGCACAAGTGGACGGCTACTCGGAGGTTGTATGCAGGAATCAATCGCTGTTTCGGCACGGAGTAGGCACGAGTAACACGAAAGGGCGCGAATGGGCGACGCTGAGGTGCACAAAATGAGAGATGCAAATGTGAGATGGATGATGGTGTGATGGCACCGGTCACAACTCTGCAAGTGGACAATCAATGAGTGATGATAATCATGATTTACTGAGAAAACATCACATCAAATACGAAACGCCTGCATGAAAAACAAAAAATGCCTAGTCGTTCTTGATGGTGTGCACTGGATGCACCACCACACCATCATCCCTGCTGCCATCCCTGCTCAATCCCAGCTCCTCAAAATCATCCGCATCCGCCAAACTAAACTGCTTTGTTGGAGGAGGCACTTTGTCCACCGATGCCGTGCTGTCCACCACACGCACCACGGGCTGCTTGGGCGGCACGGTCCCCGGTGCAAACAAATCGAGCTGTGTTGTGTATGTGTTGCACAAGTGGTTACCCCACCCACACATTAACATCATTCACCCCTCCTTGTCGCACCTGTTGTGTCCCCTCTCCGTCCCCCCGAACGGGGCTCTGTGCTTGGTGCACAGCAGTCCCCTCCTCCTCCTCCTCCAACACCCCAAGCCCAGTATGGACCTCTGTCTCCATGCCATCCTCATCAAGCATGAGATAGGGACTATTGGGACGCAAGCGAAAGATATACCCGAGTCCTGCCAGAAACATCATGAGCACCACAGAGTGTCCCAGTATGATGATGGTACCGAGCAGTTCATACACGGGGGAGAGCAAAAACACAGGCAGCAGCTGCACAGCAAGGGTGGCAAGGATGTAGGCCACCACTGCCCATCGAAAGCGCTGCATGAGGGTGATCTTGTCTCGCAGTGCCAGCTTCTCGGCAAAGGATGCTGGCGCATGAGTTGGGTCCACTGTGTGTATGAGTGGTTGTATGTGTAGGAGAGATTGTGTGTGTTGTTTTGTGAGATTGTACGTGCACATGCTATTCCTTGTCATTCCCCACCCACAATACTCCCCACCCACAATACTTCCCAGGACATGACGCCCCACAAAATGAGCCCCCACCCTGCTACCCCCCCCCTTCCCATACCATTTGCATAGGCATTGGGGTTGGCTGCATCCCCCTGCCCCATGGGTGCTGCTGCATACCCCGCCTCAGCCGCCACCCGCACCTCAGGGGGTGCCTCTGGGTCTGCAGTATGGTAGGAAGGGACCCCTTGTGAGCCGAGCTCGGCCATTTGCAGGGCCCTGCTGGATTGGCCTGCTTGGAGTTCTAGGTCTTCTACTTCCCTTGCTAGAAAGTCAAAGGTGTAGATCCAGGCAAGCAGCAGTGCCATCAGGTTGAGCAACTGTGAGTGATGGAGTGTGGTTGTGATTGTATAGTTGTCTGGTTGTGTGTGTACAGTTGAATACCATGTGGTAGTAGAGTGTATTCACCCTCAACCTCACCACATTATGCCCTACACCTGCCACAAGCATGCACCCCCCCCCCCCCTTCACCACCCCCCACAAGCATGGCAAGGCTGAATCGCTGCCATGGTGCGAGTGCCCTATCAAATGCAGCAGCATCCTCACCCACAGCTGCAGTGATGGCCACCATTGCCCATTGCACCACCTGGGTGAGGTGAGAAAGGTGAGGTGTGATAGAGTGTGCATGTGCATACATGTATAGTGCATGTGTTCAGCTGTGCGTATGTCGGCATATGAGTATGTCCAGGGCGTATGTGTATAAAGAGATGGTACGTGTGCATAAAGAGACGGTATGTGTGTGTATACAGTTGATATATGAGCATTCACATGTGCATACAGCAAGAACAACCCTGTGGTGTGCAGTACAACCACATACCACATCAGATATAAAGTACACACACGGGATGCCAATCACTTTTGCTTTGTATGGTCCCAGTGTCTCCCGAGTGATGCTGTGGGATGCATGATGCAGCATGTCAATTGCAAGATGTGTATCAAGAAAACATGCTTCACGAGAAAACATTTGCATCTCAACAGCCCCCACACCTCCACCACATACCAGTAGCCACCAGAAATAGCCAGTAAAAGTGCGATAAAGAGGCTGTCCGACAAGGAGCAAAACAGCAGGCGCACATAGCCGAAAAAGTTGGTGACCAGTGTCTCGTCCCCGTGAAACACAGCCGCAAGGATCAGCTGCAACAGAGATTCTATCGCAAGCACACCCAGTATGACCACCACAGCAGCATACAGCTGCCACCCCCTACTGCTGTGCCGACTGTCCCTGCGAAGAAATCCATGCACGGCGCCTATGCCAAACAGCACTTGCCACCCGATGCACAGGGGGATCAGAAACTGAAAGGAAACGACGTCTGTACAAGGCATTGTGTTGCTATGATGAAACAAGTGACATATGTGGCTGGTGGGGTTGTGATGGGAATCAGGGGATTGGGGGTTGTGTGGTACAAGTGTCGGCCACCAACACGACGTGCCGGCCAACAACACGCTGTGGTTGAGTATGGGCTGTTTTGAGGTGTGCAAAATGATGTTGATGTGCAGCTGCACATACGTATGACATATTTTTCACACATGTTTTCACACAGCTCTCGTGTGCACCTCCTTAATTGCAACTCCGCACAAACGCGCAATGCGAAGAGCAACACGATCCTTTACGAATGAGCATGATGAACCTTACGTTGATGGTGAAGATGATCATCGCATTTGCTCTTGCATTGTTGCTGCTGCAACATAGCGCAGATGCGCAACAGATTGGCAGATACAATCCATGCAACAAGCCAGGACGAGTTGCACGGGTATACTGCCTGCCTGTATTCCACCGTGTGCACAATGGAGCCACATCCGTCCCCTCCTCCACAACAGGGTGCTGGCTTTGTGGTGGGCGTTGCATTGTGGCCTGGTGGAACACTGGATGACTGGGGCTTGTCATTCAACACCACAGACGGCGTCAACCAGCCAGGATGGTCACCCTGCCGCACACTCACAGTCAACAACACCGAAGTGTTGGGGCGAGACTACCTGGTGAGTTGTGATGTGGTGGTGGTGTGGTGATGGTGTAATGGTGGTGTGTTGGCATGCGCACGACTGCACATGCTTTGTCACACACACATATCTGAATATGACATGAACACATATTTGCAAGAATGACACATATTTGCAAGAATCACATCGCCACCGGTACACACCACCAACAACACACCACCAACAACAACACACCACCAACAACAACACAACAACCCAGGCCAGCAAGGGTGTATTGTTTGCCTCCTATGCAGTGGTCACAGACACGCTCACTTCCATATCCCTATTTTGGCATGACCTAGAGCGTGCATGGGCATCCATACCCGACGATGGCAACCACGTGTTGAGTGCTGTGGTGTTTCGAGGGGCGCTGCGATCGGAACCAGTGTATATACGATCGGAGAATACAACGTTGACACAGGGGAATGGTACAGCCACACTTCTCAGCTTTGTTGCGCGATTTGGTATGGATGTTTGTGGGTGGGTGGGTGGATGTGTGTGTGTAGGTGAATGTGTGTAGGTGAATGTCTGCATTGTAGGTGAATGCAGTGTGTATTTTTGTTGTCTTGTTATGCATGAATACACACAAATATGTACCTGTACATACACACTTGTGCTCGAGTGCAATCTGCGGATATCAAATGATCATTATTATATTATATCATTGTCATTACAACTCCCCTCTCCTTTCATGTCTCTCCATTCTCTCCATTCTCTCCATGCATGTATCTCTTTCACCATACACCACACACTTTTCACCGTACAAAACAGAGGGTGGTGAGCTGGCGGGCTTTGATTGGATGGCTGGCGGGTGTCAGGCATGTGGGGGATTTGATTCACGACAATGCATATCAGCAAGTCTGGGGACCACCTTTGTTCAGGAAACATGTGCTGGTATGTTGATTTGTACTGGGTGGTGTGTGTTGGTGGTGTGTATTGGGTGGTATGTATTGTTGGAGTGTATTGTCTGGTGTACACACAAGTTGCCCACCATGATCAAGCCTGCTATTTGTGTACACACATACACACACACACACTTTATGTACACACACACAAAAAAAAAAAAACATTGATCATACAGCACCCACTAGTCCCGATTGCACCCTCGACACAACACCCCTGCAGCTCCCACGCTGGAATGCAAGTGCCCCATGGGCTACATGTCGTAATGTGACGTTATACATGGGCTTTGTGGGGGATGATGCAAAACAGCGTGTGTTGCGGAGTGGGTATCAGGTTGCCAGGGTGGGGCGATTTTCGTTGTCATCCACCATCGACCGACTCACCAAAGCGGTGTGTTTTTGGTGGTGTTTCTGTTGGTGTTTTTGGTGGTGGTGGTGTGCATGTTGTTGATGTGCGGTTGTTGTTGTGCAAGGATCGGTCGTTTTCCATGGTGTTTCAAGTGTGTTGCAATTGCTCCCCTCTCTGCTTTCAACAACATGCACACACACCCACGTGCCTCATGACAGACCACACACATGTATCAACCCCTCAACCTGCCCACAGATTACTGAGGCCCTCACACGTCCAGCAGACCTGTTCAACCAGTCAGACAGCCTCATTGCAGCTGACAATGGACTTGCATAGTGGTTTGTACAGTGTTATTGCAGCTGTCAGTGGAGTATGTGTTCCTCCATAGTGCAGCTGACAATGGAGAATGTGTTTTTTCTTCCCCTTGTTTTTTGTATACTGTGCGGTGCTGCACGATGCAATTGCTTTCACATGGGTACCCAGCCGATGCCATGTACCAAAGCCTGCATTTGCTGCAACATGGTATACCAAATGTTACCTTCAACATTGTCTAGCACGATACACACCAAACACACACACACATCATCCAAACAATAGCACATCATCACCCTCTCTCTTCATTCGCGTGTTTTGTTTTGTTCATGTGTGTGTGTCTCATGTATGTATAAGCCAGCACATTGGTGGTTGACTTAATGGTCAACTTATGGTTGACCTGGTTGACCAGGGTTGAGCCCAATCAGCATGTTGTTGCCATTGGGTAGGTAGACCACATTACGACTGCGTGAGAGGGTGCCGGCAATTTCCTTGGCTGCTTCTATACGACGCAACTCAATGAGAGCAGAACCCACCTGGGTGGGGTGATGGGGGGTGATGGGGTTGTGTGTGATGGGGGTGACTGGTTTTGTGTGGTTTTGTGTGGGGGGGTGATGGGTGTGACGGGGGTGGGGGATGAGTGTGGGTGTAGAGTAAGGTGTGTAGCAAGGTGTGCAGCAAGGTGTAGAGCAAGGTGCAGGCCGCCCCCCAAAAGAGAGAGGTGCTTGTGAAATACACAGTACAAGGAGCATCATCGCAAAGCACAACCACCACCACCCCACAAAAAAACGTTGTAGGGACAAACCACCACCTACCGCTTTTGTTGCCTCTGAGATCAGCTTGGCAGCCTCAGATTCACCCTCAGCTCTGATAATAGCAGCCTTGCGCTCCTGATCAGCCTTCATCACCACAAACCGAGCCCGCTCTGCCTCCTGTTGGGCGACCTGCTTTGCCTCCACTGCTTTGGTGAACTCTGTACCAAAGGAAAGGTGGGTAATTGCCACGTCATCGACGATGATGTTGAATTCACGGGCGCGAGCGAGGAGGTTGTCTCGAACCTGTTTTTTTTGGGGGGGGTTTGAAAGAGGGGGGGTGTTGGACGTGGGTGGGTTGCATATGTGATGAGGTGTGTGGGTTGCAGTGTGTCGATACAAAGTGCAGGTGAAGGTGGAATTCAGTACACTCACTCCACCCCACTGCACCCCCCACACACTCTCTCTTTCTCTCTCACTCACACACTCACATCCACACATTCACTCACCCCCATACCGATCGTGAAACCTTGTCACGTTGTGTAATCAACTGCTCTGCATTGTACTGCGCCACCACTGCCTTGACCACTTCATTGCCTATAGAGGGCAGCACCCGTTCCTCCCAGTCAGGACCCAACCCCTTGAAGATGTTTGACAAGTTTTCAGTGTCGGGCTTTGAGAGGACGCGCATGGTGATGTTGACCATCTGCAAATCTGTTGTGATGATGATGATGATGATGATCCAATGTGATGATCGAGTGGGATAATTCAATGTTGTGGTGATTTGGTGGGATTATTGTGAGGGATTATTGAGTGTGTGGGGTTGAGGGATGTGGGAGACGTTGAGAAAGATTGCGTGGGGTGTTGCAACGTGCAATTGCAGCGTGGGGATACGCATGGCAAACCGATGGTGACACATGGACACTACACACCCACTCACCTTTAGTACCCGTCACAGAGGAGATGTTGCGTGGACGAATCCTGTGTTGTAATGGTACATAAGGATGACGTGTACACTGTTGTGACACAGGGGCAATGTTGTTGTGGTGTCCGCCCATCACGCACCACCACCCCATACCGAATGTCCATGATGTTGGGTGTCTGCAACCATGGTATGCGAAAGTGTGTGCCCTCACCCACTGGCTTATCCACCACACCCTGTGTGCAAGAGCAGCCGGATAGGTCATTTGGGAATCAAGGATCTCGGTGGCTTGCTATGTGCAGCAGCTCCACAGAAATAATAATCAGTCTCCACACCAACTAGAAAAATAGAAAACCATACCTGCAGCCTATCGTACATTACTGCTCGTTCTCCGCCATCCACTGTACAACGATGAGGACATGCAACACATGTGAGGGTGCATGCCAAACAAACGCGAAACACATCATCCAAACATCCATCATGTATTCTGCAAGGCATATGGCGAGTTTAAGACCCATACACGCACCTGTATAGAGTGATGTCTGGAGGATGCTTCCACCCACACCCAGCAGCACGCTATATTTGCCCACATTGGACAGGATCCTTGCAAGTGCTGCTGCCTGCTGATTCGCCATGTTGATTTGTTGAAAACGAGCAGAGGTGTTGGGATTATTGAATGCTGCTGTGTTTTTTTGTTTGCACCTCGTCCCACATGCTAATTACCCAGCATCACTAGAGAAAACACAAGAAATGTACAACCACACACTATAATCATTCATCATCATACTATGGTCGCCACGCTACGCCGCTGGCAACTTGGAGATGCGCTCTTGCAGCCTCGTAAACACATCGGCACCATTTGCTGCACTGTGCTCTGCAGCCAGGGGCACATAAGCTGCTGCAAACCCAGCCAGGTTGCTATCACCCTTGGCCACATCACGAAGCTTGCGCGCAGGGTTGCCACCCCACACCTCGCCACTGGGGACAGTGGTGCCAGCGGATACCACACTCCCTGCTGCAACAATAGAACCCTCCTCCACCTGGTGTGGTGGTGTGTTAAAAGGAATGTGTGTGTTTAGATGTATCAATGGTGGTGTATGATGGTGGTACACATCCTCAACACATACCGTCACACCAGATTCCAACACAGCTGCAATGCCTATCAAGCTATTGTCCTTGACCGTGGCGCTCTTGATATGTGCATTATGCCCCACGGTCACGTTTTTGCCAATGCTACAGGGTTTGCCAAGGACATTGGTGTTGTTTGTGGCTGTGGTGATGACTGCATTATCTTGAATGTTGGAACCCTCACCGAGCGTCACCTTGGCCACATCCCCTGTACGTGCAACGGACCGCACAGATGCAGATTGCAGATAACAAAACCACCCACCACCACGTACATCACATACCTCGTACGACGGCGCCATACCACACCGACGCGTTGTTACCCAGCTCCACATCGCCCACCACTGTTGCAGATTCAGCCACAAATGCATTTGCCCCCAGCTTGGGTGTCACGTTGATCAAGTTGAGCAATGGCTTGTGTCTCCAAACTGTGTGTGGTTGAGGACGTGGCTGTGCAAATCCAGCAGCAACAACAAGAAATTCAGCATGCTACCCTCACGTACAAGTTTCTCGGTATGCTGGGTTGTCCAAGAGCACACATCCTACACGGTCCAGGACTTGTCCTGTTTCCCGTATCATGTACCCCACGCTGTGCAGAATCCTTGCCATGTGGAATTGCCCTGCACGAGATCCACGAACGTTGCTGTAAAATCGAGCTGCTTTGGCACTATTTTATACTATGTACCATGAGTATGTACCATGAGGAAAAAGCAATCAATGTTTTTTACACAACACTCCACAAAACAGGCTACTGCGAAACGGATGGCAGCTCTTTCAACCCTGCATAGTTGACTCGCACCCCTGGCCCCATGGAGCTGCATACTGTCATGGTCTTCACATACACGTTGCCCTTGGCGCCGGTGGGCTTGTTGGCCTCCAAGGCCTCCTGCACAGCCTTCAAATTGGTGAGCAAGTCCTCTGCTGCAAAGTTGGTTCGCCCAAAGCCAATGTGCACGTTGCCCTGCTTGTCTGCACGAAACTCAACCTTGCCACCCTTGAAGTCACGCACCGCCTATGTGAGGGAATTTGTGAGGGGAGGTGTGGAGGAGATGTGGAGGAGGGGAGAAACACACCACAAAGCAACAATACCGTACACACACACACACACACACACACGAAATGACAATACTCAGCAGCACCCACTCACCCCAATCACGCAACCCCAATACACCTAGTACCTCTGCAATGTTGTCGGTCACAGTACCGGCCTTGGGGTTGGGCATCAACCCACGGGGCCCCAACACACGACCCAACTTGGCAACCTTGGGCATCATGTCGGGTGTGGCCACCAACTTGTCAAAGTCCATCATGCCCTCGCTAATCTGCTGGATCAACTCGTCTGCACCAGCATAGTCGGCACCAGCGTCCTTTGCCGCCTTTTCGTTTTCGCCCTGGCACAACACAGCCACACGCAGCTCCTTGCCAGTACCCTTGGGCAGGCTCACTGTGGCACGCAGCTGCTGGTCTGCGTACTTGGGGTCGATGTTGAGGCGTGCGTGCACCTCGACAGTCTCCACAAACTTGGCAGATGCGGTGTCGAGCACCAATTGGAGTGCCTGCTTGGGGTCTACCTCGGTTGTCTTGGGGGGCATGACTGTCTTGCTCTGCAAATATCGCTTGGAACGGTTTTTGTCACGGCTGCTCAACACGGGAGCTGCAGCAGCCTGTTCAACGACTGGTGCATCCTCGAGTACCGCTGCTGCTGCTGCCGTTTTCAATGACAGCCCACGAACTGTGTGGAACCGCAATGTTGGGTGTGTTGGTGCGAATTGAGGTCGGGACAGGAGCGCCTGCTGCTTTGACTGAATGCCATGGCATGGCTGCTGCATAGCGACCTGCATTTTGACCGAGGCTCGTTTGGTTTTGGTGTGTGTTTATATATGTGTGTTTATATGCGGTTGTAACTAGCGTTGAAATTTTACACATCATGTGGTCAAACAAACAACACACATCTATACGCGCCTACACCCCAACAACACACCCCTAGTAGCGCAACCAATAGGTCCTACGACGCATCCACACATAGTCTGGCAAAAACTGTGTGTCACCCATGGCAGCCATTGCAATGTCCTGGTCGTAGATGAAGCGATCGGCCACCTGCTGGATGGTGTCGGCATCCACAGCATCATACCGGGCAAACAACTCCGCCTTGGGGATGCGGCGGCCATACACCAGCAGCTGGCGACCAATGTCCTCTGCCACAGCTGTGTGTGTTGTTAAGTGATGGGGTTTGTTTTGGGGTGATCCCATGTGGAGGATGGGGAGGATGGGACGCAGTACGATCACCCCCCCTGACAATAGACCCTACATACTTGTGGTGGAGTCCTGGCCGTACAGTGCCTGGGCCTTGAGTTGGTTGCGTGCACGCACGACATCGTCTTCTGTCACTTTGTAGCACATTTTTGTCATGCCGGTGAGGATCGACCACACCAGATCCTGCAGCTTCTCACCCTTGTCTGCCACTGCATACACCCCAAACAAGCCCGTGTCCTTGTAGTTGGTGTTGAATGCCATGTAGCTGTTGCACAAGCCGTTGATTGCTACAAGCTGGGCAAGTGGGGAAGACATGTGCTCACCTGGTATATGTGTGGGGGATCACATGTGGGAGCAAACACAGAAAAAGGATGGGTATGGGGTACCGGTGGTGTATTAAATAATTCCCACGAATCCCCACTATCACCATCTTGTACCTGCGCCGGCATGTTTGCTCCATGAGCCAATCATCGTCTGCAACACATTCAGTGGGATGGCATCTGCATCTGTCCAGCTTGCCCCCTCAAATGCAATAGCAAACTGCACCAGTGGGAGATCGGGGTCACGATATCGCACCTCACTCCCAGTAAAGAATGCAGGTGCCTGGTGATTGGTGTGTATGTGGAGGGTGTTGTGAAGGGTCAAGTTGCGAGGCGTACATGGGAATTGGCATGTGATGTACCATACACATGCCACTATGTACCACCTCAGCAACCACACATACACACACGCATTATGGTGGCTCAGTACACAGGTACTCAGGTACACACAACACGTACCGATTTCACAAGCTCGCTGGTGTCGATGGATCCAGTAGGAAGGGATCCAAACTTGGCTTGTGCAAGTTTCACAAGCTCATCATGATCCACTGCACCTGCTGCTGCCAATACCTGTGTGTATGTGTATGTGTGTATGTGTGTGTACAAAATGTGTACATATGTGTACAACAATGACACATGAATCAACGCACCAACACATCACCACCATCAACGCACCATGCGATCGGCGGTGTAGTGTGTAGAAACATAGTCGAGCAGGTTTTGTCGGGTGATGCGTCGAACATTGTCAGCAGTGCCCAAGATGGTGCGACCGAGGGGGGTCCATTGATAGGCTGTGGAGTGCAGGTGATCAAACACAACCTCCTCGGGGATGCCCTCCACCTGGTGGGGGGTGTGCATAAGGGGTGACAGTGTGTGTGAGTTGTGCATGATTGTCTCAGCATGCGTCAGAATAATAATATATGCATGATCAAGTACACATCAAGTCCATAACAACACGTCATCCCACCCCAACCCCCGCACCTCCTGCATCTCACGGAGGATGACGTCACGTTCACGCTCTACTGCCTTTTCATCCAAGTCTGAGTTTTGCAGGATGTCCGAAAGGATATCTACTGCCTTGCCAACATCCTTTTTCACCACCTTGGCATAGTAGCACGTCTGCTCACGACTGGTGTAGGCATTGAGATGCCCGCCCATGTCTTCAATTTCCAACTCCAGCTGACGCACGCTACGTGACTGTGTTGATGGTGGGGGTGCTACTGTATCAGTGCACAAAGCCATTCCTTGCAACCAAAACCTTGTGTACCTTGGTGCCCTTGAAGATCATGTGCTCGAGAAAGTGTGCAGTGCCGTTGGTTTCTTCTGTTTCATAACGGCTACCAGCATCCAGCCATACACCCACTGTAGCAGTCTCAGCAAATGGAATTGTTTCAGTGGCAATGCGCAGCCCATTGGGCAGGGTTGTGACCTGTTGATCATGCAATACCACGTGAGTGGCAACCATATCACGTGCTGCTTCATGTTGCTGTTGCATCCATCACCAACATTCTGTCACCAGCATACACCACACAAATGTACCACACACAGCCTATCACAATACACTGTGTGCTCTACCCTAAATCTCCATACCCGTGTGGCCGGCAGTGTGGCGAGTGCTGGCACAAAAGTGTTGGGCTGAGGAACTGGGGTGCTATATCGAACAAAAGGAGTGTCTTCAGACACGGCAAGCTCGCTACTGCTGGCGCCAGTGGTGTGGATGCCCCGCTGCAGAGCCTGCACTGGCAGGGTCTGCAGGGCACGAGCCCTACGCAGCAGCTGCTGCAAGCCAGACCGTGATGCTGCCATGACGATCTATGATTTTTTGTTGCACTCTGGGTTGTACTGTATTATTGGGACTTGTTCATATCTCTCTATTAAAGCTATTTTGATTGCGGTGGATGCAGTATGGCAGAGGCACACAATGGTGCAGCAGGATCATGGTATGGCAATGGGGGGGCTTGTTTGACACGCTCACATGTGCATCAATCATCAACAGCAAATTGTAGCAACAGGCCTGCGGTGCCTGTGGGATTCCCCGAGGCATCTCAACCTGCTATAGTACGTGCCAACCAAAAGGTAGGGGGTAATTCTGTCGTCCAGTCAGCACATTCAGTCAGTGGCATGCACGCCACGCCCACACGCAGGATGAGCTCTACATTGAACAGTTTACAGACATGTGGCACGACACTGTGAGGCACCTGCTGGGACCACGCAAGGCGGTCTTGTATGCACGGTAGGCTAGTTGGTGCGGGCAACCATGAAATTGTGGTTCTCGCACATCAATCGCACATCCACACAACAACATAGGGAGACCCACGCGCTGGCTCAGCTGCTATATCATGCCATGACAACGGGGTGTGGGCAGCAGACACTGGGTGAGGAATACTGTGACATTATGCAAAGTACGGGATGCTGTAGACACATCCACTTGTATGACACCACCATTGGATCAAACCCCATTTTACAAACATCAAGCACGATTCCCCAATACACAGGTACAGCAGATGGGTCACTTCCATCACTTTCCAGACGTGCCGCCCTCGTTGCTCTACAGAGCATCGCCCCCTACATGCTGCAGCGACTGGCCACCACAGGAGGTGACCCAGAACCTTCCACCTCAGGTGCCGCCTCAGGTGCAACCTCAAGATCTATGGCTGTCCCAAGCACAACATGTGCACCAAGGGTTGAACATGATGGGGCGACAACACACGATGACGATGGGATGACAGCACATGCAACCACACACCTTGTGCGTCGTTGGAGGGTATGGGCAGTGTCACACAGCAGACATGTGGCACAGTGGCTGTTGCAACATGGACCGTTGTTGTTGCGTATTCATGTTGCTGTGTTTTATTTGTATGGGACATTCTTTCACTGGCACAAGCGGCTGACTGGTATGTTGCTTGTATGATATGATAGTGTGGCACATGTGTATGTGTATGTACCACGTATGTTTGTGTATGTGCCACGTATGTAGGTGTATGTGCCACATATGTACGTGTGTGTACCACATATGTATGTGTATATGCCACATGTGTATGTGTATGCACACATGTGTATTTGCTGTTGCATGATGAACACGTGATTGTGCACATGAACACCTGGTGATGATCATCATAACACAACAACAACAACAACAACAACAGCAACATCCACACATGCAATTGCTAGGTGTACGATATACATTCATTGGTCGGTTATTGGAGCGTCGGCCTCCCTATAGAATCCTCGGTGGGTTGCTTGCGCTGCAACTAGGTATCTCTGGTATCCTGTGGCTGAGGGATCAACAGGGTACCCAACGCCTCATGCAACACCTCACACATGCACATAGTGGGGGTACAAATGCTCATGGTGGTGGTGCTGGTGTGGGTGGTGGGGGTGTTTGGGGGCCAGTGGGTGGGAGGAATACCAAGGCTGTGGTGCTGCAAGAGGATGGTGTTACACCAGTGCTCGATGTGGTTGCTGGGGATGCAGCAGTACAAGAACACCATGATGATGAGAGCATGTACAACAGCAATAATACCAATAGCAGTGCACGTCGATGTCCTCTATGTCTTTCATCGCCACGAGTCGCACCGACCGCGACCCCTTGTGGGCATGTGTTTTGTTGGTCGTGTGTCGCAGAGTGGTGTGCACAAAAACCAGAGTGCCCGTTGTGTCGTGCAGAGGTGGTGCCACAAGAGCTTGTGTGTGTACATCATGCTGATTTTTGACAAGAGCTTGTATGTGTGAATACTATGCTGAGAGGTTTTTGCACACACGAGTGTGAATTGTATTTATCGCAAAGTGTAAACCTTGTACATCAACCACCCTCCTCCTCTTCCTCCTCGTCTGTGAAGTGTCCCACATCACCCCGCACATAGTGCCACGTGTCCTCCTCCTCCTTGTATGCTCCCCCCGCCTCGTTTCCATACTCCTCTCCCTGTTGGTCGTACCCCTGTTGGTCGTACTGCTGGTGCTGGTGCCCCTCCAACCACCCCTCCTGTTGCTCCTGCAGTTTGCGCTCCAGGTGCTGCATTGCCTCAGCCAACAACAACGCCTCTTGTTGGATGCTCTGCAACTCTGCAGCATCATGCAACTCTGCTGTATCACCCTCAGCAGCATCAGCCGACCCTGGAGCAGCCATTGGGCCCCCCTGCCAGTGCATGCTTTCGTGCTTGCTTTCATTATTGTGCTTTGTGGATGTGTTTGCTGCAGAAGGAGCAGAAAACGGGCCCTTGTGGGAGGCAGATGACCCTCGGCCACGTGTGTTACTGTGCTTGCATGTGGTGGATGGTGGGTGGTGGGTGGGTTTCTTTGTGGTGGGCATGGTGTGGCTTGATGCAGTATGCTGTGATGTGCGTGTCTGGGGGCGCAACATCCATGCCCGCACCCGCCGCTCCAATCCCTGGTGTGTGTGTGTGTGTGATGAGGGCATGGTATGTATATAATGTACATGTATCATGTATACACACACATCGTACACGGCGTATGCACACCCCCACACGATGTTGTATGTTGTATATTGCATATTGTATATTGTATGTATAATGTCCAGCCCCCCAGTATTCCCCACCTGAAGTGCTTTACGTAGTGTCACAATATCATTCGAAAACCCCTCAGTATCCATTGCCCTGCGTCTTGAGAGGGCATCATTCTCACGTTCACATCGTAGTGCTCTTGCCTGCAGGGATTGGTTTTCATGCTGCAGCTGACCCACTACCTGCACATGCAAGTTGTGGAGCTCTGTGTATTGATCCTGTATTGGGTGGGGATGGTGTGTGGGGTGTGTGGAGGGTGTGTGGTATGTGTGGAGGGTGTGGAGGGTGTGTGGAGGGTGTGGTATGTGTGGTGTGTGGAGGGTGTGTGTATATATGGAGTATGTTGTGTGTGTGTGTGTGTATATTTACCCACCCTCTCTCTTTTCTTACCGATGCTTCCTGCACTTGTTGTCGTAGGCTCTGCATAGCCTGTTCCACCTGCTTCTCACTTGCTGCTTTTAGCTTACGCAACTGTTGTGTATGCTTCCTCTGTGCAGCTGCGAGGGCATCTTCCCCTTGTACTTTTACACCTTGCACTGATGCCTAAGTGTGTGTTGTGGGGTGTGGGTTTTCAAGTAGTATATAGAATGGGGTGCTTTTGGTTGTGTGAATAGGGTGGTATGGAGAATACAAGAGTTTGTGTATAGGATACGGAGAATGCATGTGTGTACAGAATTCTACCATGTGGGTATGCCCCCACGCCCACGCCCACACTCACACCCACCCACCCACAAGCACCCACCCACCCACAAGCACCCACCCACCCACACTCTCCTCCCACCTGTGCTTGTTGCAAGGCCTGCTGTGCTGCTGCATGATCCTTTGCCAGTGTGGTGCATTGGGTAATGGTGGTTCTCAGTGCTGTGTTGGAGGATTGCAACTGCTGCTGGCACTGTGTCAACTGCTGTCGTAGCAATGCACTGGGGTTGGTGGAATGAAAGGTGGGTGGGGGAATGAAAGGTGGGTGGAAGAAATGATAAGTGGGTGGGTGAAATGAAAGGGGATTTTGTATGGTGTCTGCAAACATCCATAGTGTATCCCAATCGGTGCTTGTAGTATATTTCATTGGCTGCTTGTATATTGTGGGCGATAGTGAGTACACATGATACTACCCTTATGTTTCAAGTTGTGCCAACCCAAACACATACCAAGAAACACAAACAAACCGTCATCAACACACACACCCTACACACCTATGCTGTTGTGCATGGGTGTGTGCAAGTTGCAATTCCTGCTGAAGAGCAGCAATGCGTTGTGTGGAGAGAGCGTTTTGTTCCTGCAGGCGTGCTTCCAGTGCAGTCACTTTGAGTGTGAGCACAGTGGAGGCATCACGTAGCTGTGCAGTGGTCACTGCCTGGGCCTGCCCATGCCCCTCTTGTCTGGGCTGGCAGTGTGGGTGGGACTTGTCCACACAGCACGGCACCGTACAGCGACGTGTCCCCGTTCGTGCACTTTGCAGGCGCTGGATGGTGTGGCGGTCTTCCAGTTGCTGCACCCGCAGCACATCGTTTTCTGCTTTGAGGTGTAGGAGGGCTTGGCGCTCTTCTAGTATGGCCAAGTGGGCGGCACTCAGTGCCTGTGGTGGGAGAGTTGTTGATGACGCACAGATGGTGGTGGTGTGGTTGCTATACAAATACCTGCTGGAGCTGCTGAACCTCCTCTGCTCGCGTGGTGCATTCCCATCTTGATTTGTGGAGTTCAGTCTTGGTCGCTGCAAATTCCTGCAGGCGATCGCAGAGATTGTGCAGCTGGCCAATCGTGGGCTTTAGAAAATTGGTTTCAGCATTGCAAGTGTCGCATCCAAGCCTGTGTCTGGCTGTCATGGTGACGATAACATGCGCTTGTTGCACAACGACACACGATCAATCAGCACTCAGTCAGTGCTGCAATACAATACACAAGGCTTTTACGCTGCGTACACCAAGTACTGTAATACAAAATGTTTTGAGCAATAGTATTATCGCCCAACAGAAAAATCATCATCATCATAACTGACGTCCTGTCAGGTAGTGTTCCCCCTCCAAAAAACATGTCGGTGAAGCACTACCATCATCCGCCACCCAATATTTGTACAATATCCCCTGCATCGTAGCAACCGACAGTGTGTATCCACTGCTACCACCCCCCTCCATCTCATACTCTTCCTCTCGCATGTGTCTCTTGGAGATGCTACACACACTACCCACACTACCACATGGCAACCTGTGCATCGAGTGTGTGAACCATACTGCCATAGACAACCCATCAACCACATCCCATCCGCAATAACAACACAACCGGTAGATTGGATGGCAACACAACTCCCACACCTCACCAACACGCTACCGTATCGTGGCACAATCACGTTGAGGCTCCACAGCCTCTGCCAAAAATGAGGGTGCCACTGTATTCAGCAACGATGCCGCCACCGTCGCTGCCTGGGACCGTTGTGGTGCTGCCAGCCTGTACAAATGCACCGTACCCCGCTCACTCGCAACCGCCAGCAGGGGGGGTACACCTCCACCATGGGGTGTGAATGCCATGCCCGTGATGGTGCCTGTGTCATGGGTGGTTGAATGTGTCATGGGTTGGTGAATGTGAGTAGAACAAGTGATTTGTGAGTAGAACAAGTGATTTGTGAGTAGAACAAGTGATTTGTGGTCTGTGAAGGAACAAAGTAACAGTACCCTAAAAAGGAACAAAGTGGGTGAAGGACCAAAAGAACAAAGTAACAGTACCTGGTTGGGTGCCCCTGCGGAAGCTGTACAAGGTGTCCACGCTGCGCACGCTGTGCACGCGCACGACAGTGCCCTTTGTGGAGCAGGTGGCGAGCAGGCTGCAGTCACTGTTCCATACCATGAGTTGCTGTGTGGGTGGGTGGGTGTTTGTGGGTGCGTGTGTTTATGAATGGGTGGTTGGGGGTTTGTTAAGGGGTTGATGAGGGGTGGGTGGGGTGCACTGGAAGCCCTCCATATCATCGTGCATGACATGACAGACACTAATCGCGTACACAAAATACCTACTGTCACCCATTGGCAGACAACCACACACATACCAGTGATGTTTTGTGTGTATGCAGCTCAGCTTGCACCACTGCCTGTGACAGGTGCATGTCATACACCCGCACCCCACCAACAGTGTCTCGACAAGGCAGTGCCAGCCAACATGGTGCAGTTTTTGATGTACTCAGCGCACCAACACCCTGTGTGAGATGGTGTGTGGGAGAGGGTGTGCATGGGATGGTGCATGGGATGGCGTATGATTCCCCAGAATGGTTGTTATATACCAGCACGTACGTGTGGATTGGAAGCCGTGTCCAGGGATTCCAACTTGGCTAGTGTGTCAGTGTTGTACACATGTGCGATACGTTCTAGCAAGACAACCATCCTAGGTTGTAGATGATGTAGTTGATCACGGTGACGAAACCTCTCCAATGAGAGAGTACGGTGCATCACACACCCATCCCACCACATTTGAGGCCCCCCACCCTCCTATACCGTTTGAGATTCATGAGCACGCCCAACACGGTGTGGCTCATGGAAAACTCTTGAATCACGCTGCGATTGGCGGTGTTGAGGAGGGTCAGCTTTCGTGGGGACAGCGATGGCTGTTCCCCGGACCCAACAAATGCCAGCAAGCTTGTGCAAAAAAGCATCTCTGCAAGGCGGATGGAGCCAAGGTCTTGGTGGTAGACGAGGGCATGCTGATCAATGCTGTAGATCCGCACGCCTTTTACATCAGCAATGGAAATGCAGGAGCCGTCTTGATTGAACGAGACTGACATTATGCCATTACCACTGGGCTTGGCATGTGGAGAAAGACGTAACGAGGCCATATTTTGGCGGGTGATTGTGATTGGTTGAAGAAGAAGATGGTGGTGTGTGTGGTCAAAGTCTTTCGACAACAACAGTTTGAGAACAACACTACTGCATATCATACACCACCATAGATATAGTGTGACACAAGACAGTTTTGATGAAATATAAACTGATAATACAACATTACCCTATAAGACACATATATGCTGTATACCATCGCAAAATACGCTCCCATACGCCAAATATAATAATGGCAGCAGCAGCACCACCGCCATCTCAGCCATCCGATGCTCCAAAATCCGAAGTACAAGAGCTCGTGGAGTTTCTTTCCAACCCCAGAGCCGAGGTAATGGGCTTTATTCACAACAGTAGCACATGATAACACCAATACAAAACCTCATCAACAACCACCAGGTGCAAATGCAAGCGGCACAACTTGTCCAAGGTTTGACCGCCACAGCAGACGGCTTGGCTACACTTGCCACAGTCTCAGACACACTCCTACCATCCCTCTTGCGCTTGCTCCCCTCTGCACGCATCACAGACCTCGCCACATGTGCCTTGTCGTCTCTCATAAACCTGTCACAGGACAAGGCCACTGCGAGCGCCCTTGTGGATGCCAATGCAGTTGCGCTTGCTGCCGACTACTTGAGAGAACGACCACCACACTTGTCACCACAGCTGCTCATCATGCTCCTGGCCAACCTCACCACCCAGACAAAGGGAGCGCAACGCCTCGTTTTGGGATCGGGGGGGCTCCCTGCAGGGACCCACATGTATGTGTGTGGGGAGGGGGGTGTTGCTTCATTCAGGGTGTCAGGGTGTGTTGTTCAACATGTTACATTGTCATTTGCAGCAGCATGTCAAGAACAAATCCCAACCACCACATCAACAAAACACCACAGTGCAATGTTGGTCAAACTGCTGTTGACCAGCACAACGTCCCCCACCCAAGAGGAATACGCACACATAGCAGATGTCCTGACCAACATCACACGGACTGCAGAGGGCCGCCGTGTGCTGGTGGACCAACATCACCTGCCGGCATTGGCGGAACAGCTCAAGGGGCAGTGTAGTGAGACACGGAGACGTGGGGCAGCAGCCATGTTGAGGAATATATGCTTGGCACTGACGGTGTGTGGGGGAGTGGGTAGTGTGAAGCAATGGGTGGTGTGGAGAAAAACGTGTGTGCTTGCTCTGGCACCACCACCACATTAAATGCACCCACAATCACCTGTACACACACTCAGGAGGCCCACCGCAATGATGATACTCGGAATGAACAACACCCACCTGTTGCTGGGGATGCCCACACAGCGAACGCCCCCCATCACACAGCAAGTACAGATACCAATGCTGGCAGTGGGTATCCAGTACCCACAGAAGTGTTGGCTGTGATGGTTGGGTGCTTGTGTGGGACTGGGGAACAACAACTGGAACCACAGGTGGGTTGCCTTGATACGTACCTTGATGTGGTTGCTGTAGTACATCATATGACTCGTAGTTGCAATACTACAGCATATGAGTCATATGCTTCATGTATATGCATGTTGCTTTGGGTGCTGTACGCATTGATACCCATGTGATTTCAGCATGCAGCATGTACAATCTCAAGCACATGTATAGTCATGTATAATCATGTACACTCATGTGTATTCATGTACAATCTTAAGCACACCCAACCACACATGTGACCACACAGGGTGACATTCGTGAGCTCTTAGCAGAAGCAGTGCTCCTGGTCACGCAGCACCCAGCAGGCAAGGCTGCCCTGTGGACGTTCAACGCCCCTGAGCAGCTGCGCAAGGGGTATGAGATAGAGGAACATGTGGGGGTGTGTGACGCAATGGAGGCAGCAGCCCGGCTGTTTATGGCCGGTGGTGGAATTGGTGAAGAAGAAGGAAATGAAGGAAACGATGGGGAAGGGGAGGTGGTGCAGAATATTGTGGAGATACCGATGGGGGTGGGATGGGCACAGCCACAGCATACAGTCATCAAGGAACTGGATTGAGTAATGTCTCCCCTGTTATTGTCTCCTCCTATTTATTGTCCTGCTATAAAACTGCATGGTGATCACATTGCATTTCGATGTGTTGTTGTCAGACATTGCATTGTTGTCAGACATTGTGCGTAGCAAATATGATCATACCATACAATGAGTATCAGCAGATGAACAGATTTGTTTATTCTGGCAAAATATCTAGATGGCAGCATGTGTTACAAAGCACACAGCCACGTGTGTTTGTGCGTCTCAGCAAATGTGCACGACAGCATGGGTTGCAAAGGTATCACTATGTGGGAAATCCTCCTTCCACAAGTCACAATAAAAGGTCATGAGTGATGATGGCGCACAACAACAACATGCAGTCGGCAACAATTGAAAAAATATACAAAAGGACAAAGATCAACGGTCTCAGCAGGATGTCAAGCCATGCATATGACACTCACTGTGCAATTACTGTGCAACTGCTGCACAATCACTGCACAATCACTGTACAATTAAAGAAACCGGCCAAGGACCCACACTCTGTATACTCCACACGCATACACCAACCTCTACAGACTCCACATATTCACACCAACCTCCCAATATGTTTTCTAATTGAGCAGGTCGAGGCATGCACCCTCTGTACACTTGAGCTCACTCGTGACCACAGAGGTGATGACATAGGCGCCAGCAGGCAGGGTGGTGCGCGTGGACGTTGCAGCAGACAGGGGGCGGTCCGCCAGGAGCTTGCGGCCGATGTTGTTGATGATGCCCATGTTGGTGTTGTGCACTTGGGCAAGGATGTTGGAAATACCAGCAGGGCCGAAATCCTGTGTGGGTGATGTGTAGGGAGGTGCTGTTGGGATGGATTGTGTGTATTATTACTGTGTTATTTCCCCAAAAATAGGTACACAAATGGACCAGTCACCACAACAACACAATCCTTCACCACACCCACGAGCTCCACAACAAAACTAAACATACCGCTGGGGTGGAGACGTAGCTGGGTGTGGTTGTGGTGTACTGGTCGATCAAATTGTTGTATGTCGTTGCTGGATCACTGTATCCATTGTTATAGCCATTGTTGTAGCCATTGTTGTAGCCGTTGGTGTCGTCGTTGGTGTTGTCGATGGTGTTGTCGTTGGTGTTGCCATATGCCAGTGTATCAAGGAGTGCTTGGATATCATCATAACTGTTGCCTTGTGAGCTGTTGGTGGTGGTGGTGGTCCCGGGTGTGGTGCTGGGAGATGGTGGGTAGATGGAGTAGACACTGCCGTCCATGGTAATATCGGGAAAGTCGTCGACCAATCGGCAGTCTGACTTGCATGCAACCACAGCAGTCCTGACATTGTTGCTGCACCATGTGCAGGCGGCACAGTTGTCAAAGGTGTTGGAGGAGCAAAAGCTCGAGGCACTGGTGGTGCTGCCGCCAATGGTGGTGTTGTACAGCCTGCGGAGCTCCTTGACACAAGAAACTGCATCATCACTGGAGAAACTGTGGGGGTAGGTGGGGGTTGGGGGGGGTGCGGGACAACAATGGAGAATGCCAAGAATGCCAAGAATGCCAATTGCGCAACAACACATACACAATCTCGTAATGACAAGTGCACACGCAAGTGTATACAATGCACACATGTATGCCCACCACCACACATACTCTGCACCGGCAACAATGCCATCGTAGCATTGGGTCAGAAGGGAAGATGGGTTTTGCAGCTGTGCATAGGGTGTCTGCAGGCCATATGCCAGGTAGGCCAAGCATGTAGGGACATCATCCACAGTGAGTGTCAGGGTGGGAAGCACACATTGGCTAAAGTAGTCAGTGGTGGTGTTGTTGGTGGTGTTGGTGGTGGGGCGAGGTGCAGGGGCAGGGGCGGGGGCCTTTGCAGGGGCCAGGGAGGGTCCGGTAGAGGGGCCCTTGGCGATGCGGGAATCAATGCAGACGGGACGGGCTGCAGCGGCAGGGGGGCACTGGCTGGGGAGCTGCTGGGCAGTGCCGTTGACAAACAGGGTGCGAATTTCTTGGGTAGTCTGTGCAGGGAAGATAAGTGGTGAGTGGTGAATGATCGCGCATGCTCTACACGCACAACCCCCAACATACCTTCATGATGACAGACTTGGCGGCTTTGTTGACAGTCACATCAATGCGGATGCAGGCAGTGCTTGCAGGCATGCCTTGCTGTGCCGGAATGGATACATTGGCGAGCCCATTGGAGAACGAGGTAATGGTTCCATTAAACCCTACACGCTGGTCCACGCCACTGATGCCAACAGCGGTATTGTCCAGGCTGGTCACTGGCACCAGGTAGGTGGTACTGATATCATTGCCGTCGATGTCGAGGTATGCTGCCGAGAACACTGCATCGTTGGTCACGTTGATACTTTCTGAAAACGCGGCCACCATCTCATCACTGTCCTGCAAGCAGCCACCAATCATGCTCTTTGTCTTGTTGTCATATCGGGTATAGGCTGCAGATCCGCGTGCTCCCAGCCAAACACCCTGAGGGGGTGAGGTGTGGGGAATGGTGGTGCGGGACATGGGGTCGGGATAATTCACGTTTTGTGTGGTGTGTCGTGCAACATCCTACCAACATATTTTGCATAGTACGTGCATGTTATGCTGTGCCGCACCTGGAGGTCTTGCACAGTTGCGGCTGTTACAACGGTAATCGAAAGGAGAATCGCAAAAGCGAACGATGACTTCATGGTTGAGGCGCAATGAGTTTGCGTGTTGGTTGCGTATTGAATGTGTGTGTCGTGTGTGTCGTGTGTGTTGCAGTTGTGTTTTTATGTTTTAGATGATGGAGGCGGGTAGATATATATTGCATCATCAGACCAGAGCTCTGCGGGAGGGTATGAAGTTGATCATACTGGTGGCAGTAGTGGTTGTAGTTGGTACCAAACGAGCGCCAGTGACATGGGAATGACGGCATGGACATAGGTATGCATGCACCACACCCGCCACCACCTGCAAGAGCAAGCAGGAGCATCCGCGGCACCCCAAACCATCCCATCATCCTGTGTAGCTACAGCGGCCACGCAAGTCAGCAGCTCTCAAAGTACACCAGGCACAGCAGGCTATGATTTCATATCTTGTATGTCACCTCCATGTTGTGGGGGTGCTGTAAAACAACAGAGTCTTTGTGTTAACAGAACTGCACATCCACATCCAGGTGGTGCTCATCAAGATCAGGGTCCAAGTCAACCACCACCTATAAACACTGTAAATGACCCTTATTCTTGTCCACATGCTCCCCCACCCACATTGAAACATATACGCAAAGTTAAAACTCCTCGATTTGCCGAGACATTTACAGACACTGGGCTCAAACACAACACAACACAAGCCACTGCCAAGCCACAGACGTCCATTGAGAATCTCTCCTATCAGTCAAGGTATTGCACCCCTGTGACGGCGTTTTGCGCGTTGTATATACGAGTTGCGTGCTGAGTGTGGATCTCCCTCAAGCAAGCTGCTTGTGTTGTTCACTCCTTGCTTTCCCGTTTCGCTTTGTCATATGTACAGCTCTTGGGATGAATATGCGGCCAATCATATGTTTGTCTAACACCTTGCTCCTGCATCATCCACCACACAAACAGAAGAATGGTCAACGAGGGCTGCACCTGTGCTCAAGGCGTGGAATGCGCCGGCGGATGCAAATGTGCTGCTGACGCAGCGTGCAAGGTACGTTGTACACCCTTGTATTTCATCTTGATGGTTGCATCATCATCCCCGCCTCCACAAAAACACACAGCAATGTACCGCGAGCTGCAAGTGCGCTGAGGGCACCCCCTGCACCAACTGTGCATGCCCGGCAGCTGCTCCATGCCGCAGCAAGGCACATGCCAGCCCCTCTACTGGCTGCTGCGGTGGCAAGTGATTGGACACCCAACATACATATACAAGAGCATAGGCAACCATGAATGCAACCATGTACAGCGTTTGTTGCAATCACATTGTAACTATGTACTACTATCATCCGATGATACAAATGTTATGCCGTGTGGATCGTGCAGCACCTGTTGCTTGAGCCACGCAATGCGCTCCATCCACTCATCCCCATGTGCAACCAACGCCAGCTGCCTTGCACGTGTATCGCCAGATGACCATTCATCATCCTCATCATCGCTTTCTCCTTGATGTGAGGTGCTTTGCTGTGTGGTTGAATGTGGGGGTTTCAGTGGCAACAGGCCCCCCCATCCACACACACATCCTCCCTGCCTTTGTAAACACACCTGTTGTGCAGCAAGTATTTGTATCCGCACATCTAATCGCTGTGCCGGCAACAACCCTGCATCTGCCAAACGCTCTGCCCATTCGATCAGCGTCACCGCATTCGTGCATGATGCCTCCAAATTCAACCGTGCCATACTCTTTGCTTCTGCTGGTAAGCGGTACAGATCAAAATGGTGTATTGGGGGTTGATCTGTGTGTTGTGCAGGGGGTGGGTGTGATTGCCAGAGAAACACACAGTGAGCCAACAGTGAGCTACTACGCACCGAGCACATCGTCATAGATGTTTTGCAGCAAAAATGTAGGAGAGGGAACTGGGAGGTACAGATCATCATATGCAGCACGTATAAATGCACGGCTGTGTATGTGAAGTGCAGAAAGAAAATCATGTGGGCAATGACCCAAAGTGTGTACTTGTTTGACCAACACACCTGAATGCACTCTTCCCTGCCCCAACGTCGCCAAATAAGCAATAGCAATCACCCTTGTGCAGTTTTTGTGCGAGTAGAGATGCTACCTGTCGTGTTGCTCGCTCTGTAGGACAACGAAGCACGACGTTTGATTGGAGCACCACCGATGCATTGACCGAGGCCCGTAAAAACAACATGCTATATGAATGTGTTGTTCCTTGAGTGAATACACTGGTTGTAATGAAATGAAAAATCCTCAAAAACAAAAACATCAACTTGCATAGAATTTCAGCAGTTCATAGGTGCTCAACACAATGGCACAGGCTGGGGCGGTTCGTGCTGCCCTCGCCCCCACCCCTGCAAACAACCCACCACGCTGTGCCAGCATCCTCAACGCCTCTGCCATGCCCACACGTTGCCCACCCGCCAGCTGCACCTGCGTCTTGACGACATCCAGTGGAGTGGTGATGGCAGCAGCAATGGCACCTGCTGCACCCCCTGCAACCACGTTGGCCACCACCACCTGCCCTGACGTTGGCCCCACTGCTGTCATGGTGGTATGCTGATGATGGTGGGGTTTGCTCCCGGGTGGCCTGTCCTGCACAACCCAGGCATCACGCCCACTGCATAATGACAGCAATGAGGTGCGAATGGGTTCCACGGTGCCCCAATAGATGGCTGAAAAGGGGACATCCCTTGCCAGTGTTGACGTCAGGCCACGCCATGCCCCAGTGATGGATCGCCAGTTGAATGCAGCAGAGGAAGGATGATGATGTGATGATGCGGATGATGAAGCGGCACATGTGCTGAATGTTGCTGATTGTATGTTGTTGCGTGTACTGCTATGTCTACCACCTGCTTGTAGTCGTGTGCGTAGGAGCTCGAGGGGTGTGGTTGCAATGACGGTCACAGCACGGGCAACAGTGCCAGCTGCCAATGGGATGTAGGGGACTGCTGTGTCTGATGCTTGTCTACTCCATCGTGCATACAACCAGTCATACAATGGCAGGTATATACCTGGAGGGTTGCACATTGGGAGGGGTTGTTTGCAAATGCAAACAGCAGATGAATGTAATTGCTCAACCAATCATCCAGCGTTGGTGTGGATGTATGACTGCACCCCCCCACCACCACCACACAGCATACCAACACTGGGTACAGCCATGAGGAGTGAGACGCCAGTGCCAGTCCACAATACTCGTACTCCCTCTTGGCGCGCAATCTTGACCAGTCCATCCAGTGCAGAGTTGTACACATAGCAATGGGCAGCACAGGCTGCGGGGAGTGTGGTGGTGGCAACAACAGCACCTGCAGCATTGGCAGCAAGGCGCTGGCATGCTGCTTCACACCCTGCAAGCTGCCATGCCCTGAGAAGGGGGTGCACTAGTGGCGATATTCTACATACATGCGCGACACACACAACCCATTCGTAGCCAACCTCAGTGTTTGCAGCTTGGGATGTGCTGGGTGGACGCTGACATGAGGTGGAGCTGTTGCTTGTGCTTGCAGGCGCGTCTGGGGTGAAGCGTGTGCCGGTGTGACAACCAATGGTGGGTCCTGAAAGGCACACTTGGTCGTCCACATACCTTGACGACGTCCAAAGGGTTGACTATCAATGCTGCAGCAACGGATGCACCTCCTGCTGCGACGCAGCGGTCCCACAAGGTGAGTTGATGCCGTGAGTCATCTGTCATCGGCTTGTAGTAGTGCTGGATTGTTCTACAAGAGCACCCACTTGTATTACATTTGCTGCTTTGTATTTCTGCGTGTTTTCAACGTGATGTTTGATGTGTTGATGATGTTTTGGGGGGTAATTTCGTGTGTATGCCTCGTGTTGGTTGACTTGCTGGTTGCAAATTCTCACCCGCTACATCATCATTGCAACCTTCTGTTGCACAGCAGCAGACCCATACTTTGACCTGTACTCACTCATCAGGATTCATCATCATCGTTTTCCACACCATCCATCAAAGCATGCCAACAGTAGATCAGGTGCAAGATGCACTAAAAACCAACCTGCAAGCCACAGATGTCGTGGTGCTGGATATCAGTGGTGGGTGTGGTCAATCATATGAAGTTGCAGTGGTGTCAGCAGAGTTTGAGGGCAAACGACTACTGGAGCGACATAGAATGGTGCGGGCACCATCCAGCAATATCTGCTCTTTACATCTCTCTGCAACTCTGTAGCCACAATCCACCCACACACAGATCAATGCAGCTTTGAAACAGCTCATGCCTGATATACACGCATTGAGTATAAAGCGTGCATGGACGCCAGAACAACAGCAGCAGCAGACAGGGGCTGGTGCATCATAGATATTCATAAGGAATGCACACCTGCCGATGATCTTACCATTACAACTGATGATAATGATTAATAAAAGAAACAAAATTAACGAAATACAACACAATCACTCATGGTGGCACCCCACCACACTCCCCCATAAAAAACACACCCCCCACCACTATGCAGCACTCTTGAAGCTCTCCCCACACCCACACTCCCCCTTGGAGTTGGGGTTGTTGAATACAAACTCACTTTTGAGTCGGTCCTCCACATAATCCATCTTGGTGCCAATCACGTGCATGAGCGCGTTGGGTTCTATCAGTATCCGTATGCCATGATCTTCCACCAGCTCGTCAAACTTGCCCTTTTCATCTGCGTGCAAAAGAGGATGTGGTGTACCCGACCACATGCATGGTGTCCTACCAACATACAAACCCAGTCTATGTGACAACACACCTGCATAGTTGAGAGTGTAGCTGAGCCCATTGCACCCCCGTGTCTTGACCCCAAGCTTCAAGTACTCCTGTGCTTGTTGGGGAGGAGTAGCTGTGCACATCACCATACCAACACACACACATATCATTCCCCCACATTGGACCACCTTGTCCCGCCTTGACAACAGCTCACGTAAGCGACTGGCTGCTGCATCTGTTAGCGTGATGGCGGCCCTGCGAGGTCTAGATGCGCGTGCAGCCTGCGCTGCCAGCAACCACAAGCTGCTTTGCACCATACAATACTCAATAGATGTTTCGATGGGGTTTGTATACTGACTCGCTGCTGCTGCTTGAAATGTGCGAAATGAGTTGGCGTAAGTACACAATGACAAATGCACGCTACGATTGCTGCTTGGGTACGTGCAAGTTGTGTTGTCAACCTCCAATATGGCAAAAGACGATGCACTTGCACTTGTTTGTATGCTTGTGTTGTGAGATGAAGATCGAGGTCGCGTGTAATATTGTTGCGGTGTTTCTTCGATGTTTATCCACAAAAAGCAAACATCAAAACGTTTCAAAAACTCCTCTCACACCACCAACACATAGATCAGCTCCCGCTCCCCCTGAACAGTCAACCTCACTTCCTGCAGCCTGCCCAGCGATCGCAGTGCTGTCAACACTGCACGCCCAGTCCTGTCCAGTTTGATGTGCTGCCCATTGCGACAGTCACTTTCCATAAACCACCAGCGCCCACGGACCCCTTCCTTCATCTGTGCATGTCATTTGTTGTGGCGGGTGCTTGTACAGTTCAAAAACACCACCACCACGCCATCGTACATGTATTTCATACAAGTGTGCGGTCAAGAGTTTGCGGTCTGTGCGGCTACGGGTCTGTCCCCGTGCTGCAGCCATATCTCGTGCATGTGCCTCTGCATACCTGTGTGGGACATTATTATTGTTGCTGTTTTCAGGCAGGCTGGTTGCTCAATGTACAATCTAGTGCAACCCCCCATATTGTACCACCCCCGCACCCCGTTACACATATGGGGTGTTAAACGCACCTGCACACTTCATCCAGTGCTGCATTGACTTTATCTTGTGTCAATCGACCCCGAACATAACTCGCCAGGCTTGCCATTTCTGTTTGTGTGACAAATCGCCGAGGTGCTGCTTTGACAGGGTGTGATGGGCCGTGCCCAGCGGGTTTTGTGGCTGCAGGTTGGGGTGCGGTTGCTGCTTGTACATTGCTGGATCGGGGCTGCAATACATTGGATGACACTGTGTGCACATTGATGATGTGTACATGGATGTTGTACACACGAAACTTGTAGGAGAGGTGCTATTGTATGATCAAAATAACAATAATGTGTATAGAGCAACATACCTGGTGCGGAAGGAAGATGTTGTGGGAGATGCTGCTGGATGTATTGAATATAGTCAGCCTGTTTTTGTGCAGCAGCTGCAATAGCTTCAGCCTGGGTTTTGGGTGTAGTGGAGCACTCGTATGTCAACAGGTACATTCGGCAACAGCTGACAGGCCTATACATACCTCACACAATGCGCTCGCTTCTTGCTCAATGTGTCCTGCCACATCCTTCAGTTGCTGCTCCATTGTGTGCAGTTGCTCCTGTGTGTTGTGCGGTTACAAGGATGTGCGGTGATGTGGCCCAAACATGGTGCTGCAAGTGCACCGTACATTGAGCTCTGCAAGCTGTGATCTCCACAAATTCTTCACATCATCTGTTGTGAGGGAGTTTGTTGATGTTGTGTGAGCTCGTCTTCGAAAGCATCTTAAGCAACTCCAGATGGACCACGTTGCACACCTTGCACGCGCAGCAACGCGATGTTTTTAAGATCTGCAACACGCTGAGAAAAGGCAGCAACAAGCTGTTCAAAACTGCTGTCACCTGTCGTTGCTGTCGTTGCCATCTAGACAACGTGATGCTTGTTGGATTGCTTACTGTGATAGCTGAATGAAGGATTGCTCCAAAGAATGAGACCTATAAACAATAAAAACAGCATGAAATAAATATCACCGCCTCAAGCACCCTCACATGCAAGTTGCGTTTCGAGTGTTGCCACCGCCGCAGCTGCCCTGCTGCCTGCACGTGTTGCACTGCCAACATCCAATGCCTTGGCCATATGCTCCCCCCGCAACACCTGCTGTGCCTCTGCTCGATGTGCTGCTCCCTCGCTCGCGCGCCCTTGTGCCTGCACGACGTTGCTCAGCACCAGCAGCGCCCGTGCATACTCAACCCCAGTGGACCATGGTACCACACTGGGAGGTTCCCTTGCCTGCATTTTCAGCAACTGCCGCTTCCACCAAGGCATGTCCACACGAGCAATGGCTCCCTGCCATGCATCGTGTGCTATGGATTGTGCCTTGACTGCCTCTCCATATGCCCTGTGGTGGACATGTGTGGTTGTATGTATGAGATACAATACACAAGAGTTCACCACCGTATATATGTGATGTGTGTATGAGGTACAAGAATGTTCACCAACCGTATGAGATACAAGAAAGCTTACAACCCACACACCCCGTCTCATACACATACTGTTGCAATAATATTGCATCATCATCTCCTGACACACATGCTTGTTTTGTCAGCAGCAGCAATGCATCTGCAAGTCCTGTGTGCCCTACAGCAGCACCCACACTGTGTTCACCCATCACAGCCTGTCGAATGGTGAGTGCAGTCTGACGCAGTTCCACTGCCTCTCTCAACCTGGAGCACACATCATGTTGAACATGCATCGCGTCAACAAGCATAGCATCACTTTTTCTATCATGATGTATGATTGCAGGGGCGACACCAGTATCCTGGCTGTGTGCCGTATCATTTGCGTCATGTGTATTGCTTATGTCATTTGTGTCATGTGTGTCATTTGTATCATTTGAGTCATGTGTATCATTGGTATGCTTGCCTTTCCACCTCAACCACCCCCACCATGATCCTCTTGACCCTGCAGTCATCCTCTTGGTCTGTGCACTTGATGTATGCACATACGCATGTGCAGGTGCTTGCAGCGTTGTTGCTGTGAGTTCCAGTGCATGGGCTGTGGTGATGTCATGCATGCCCTGTGTTGTTTGAGGGGGCTTGTTTGGGGTGTAAGAGCAAGTGCATGACTTTATTATGTGTGTGCGTGACTTGATATTCATGTGTGTTTTATCTCATGTAGGCCAACACATGTACACATGCACACAGCAAGTATGTACACAACAATGTACACAACAAGGCAATGTACCAACAATGTTGTCCCGCGTACCAATATTGTCTCACAGGCATGTGCAAGCCCCTGGAGGGCAATCACTGCTTCTCCTGCACGCTGCTGGTCTATCAACAACATGGAGAGACGCCGAGCGTAACGCAGGGATGCTGTGGGTGTATGGCAAGGCATCGTGTGTACATGGCAAGGCATGCGTTTGTACATAGCAAGGCATGCGTGTGTACATGGCAAGGCATGCGTGTGTACATGGCAAGGCATGCGTGTGTACATGGTCATTCAAGATACATGTTTATCTTGAAGGTGGTGGTGTACATCTTGGAGGTTATATGCTCTTCACATGGCGTCATCACCTACTTTGTTTCATGTTGTATACTTTGTGTCCAAGTGACTGTTGTGCTATCCTCAGTGCCTCTTTATACAACACAATTGCATTATCTGTGTGACCCTGTATTTGCATGTGGTTTGTATTTGTGTGTGGTTTGAATTTGTACATGGCTTGAACTTGTATATGTTTATTTTTCTCTTTATTATTGATTTCTCTTGATCTTTGATTTCTCTTGATTATCAATTTCTTTTGATTGTGTGAGACCACAGGCACACATTGTGTGACCACCATCACAAGCACACCCAAGTGACCCCCTCCCTCCCCCAAACACATTAATTACCAATTTCACACCCCCTCCCCCCCCACACATGTACCAATTTTACGTTGACTTCTGCGAGTTGACCAAGTGTATCGGTCAACTCTATAGCATCCTCACCCAAGGTTGTTTGCTTTATGGTCAACGCTCTGGTCAACAATTGTGCTGCATGAGGCAAATTGCCTGTGGCTACATACACAGATGCTGTGTGCAAGAAGAGGGGACAGGTGGTGGTGTGTATGGTACACATACTACTGTGCACGCATGTCTGTACACATACTACTGTGCACGTATGTCTGGCATTTGACACAGTGCCAATGCAACCTTTACCACAGTACACATCAGATCTACCTGCATTGTGTAGGGCAGCAGCTAATCGTACATCATGGGGTCCATATTCCTCTTCCAACAGCTCCAGTGCCTACATGGTTTTGTTGTACAAATGTTTATTGTTGTACATATGTTTCTTGTTGTACATTGTTGTACATTGTTGTACATTGTTGTACATTGATGTACTTGTTGTACATGGTACATGAATACGTGTCATCAGAACGCATGTTGCTGTGTACAGATATGACACTATATATAAAGTATAGTGCACTATGTACCCATGCATAGTATTGATACACACACACACACACACATTCACATCACACACCTGTTCATACAATGGTACTGCATCACCATACTGCCCCAGTATTCGGTACAATTCAGCTAAGTTGTTAGCAGCAGAGGCAACATGACCATCACGGGGACCAAACCCTGCAGCAGCACTTGAGAGGGCCATTTGAAAGTAGGGCTGTGCTTCTGTATACTTTCTCTGTGATGTTGGGTGATGCTTGGTGATACTTGGTGTATCCGGGTGTGGTTGTGCATGTGTCGTTGTTGTTCTCATAATTATGCAACATGAATATGCAAGCACATGGGCACGCAGATGCAGAATGACTGTGCATTGTGAAAATGACGTGTGAAAATGACCAGGCCCCCTATGTGTGGTGGTGGTACCTGTGATATCAGCTCACGACCCATGTCTGTGTAGATGCGCCACTTGGCAGTGTGCTCATTGGATACTGGGGGATTGGCCAGTGTATTGTGTGTAGACTCTGGCTGGTTGTCTGATTGCGCAGTGGTGGACTCGGGGGATGGGGGATGGGTTGCATCTCCATGGTGGATGCTTTGTGATGTCCATGCAATACCCATCCATGCTGCACCTGTACATCAAATATATACGAAATGCTGTATGTTGGCGATCTGTGCATACATGGGAGACAAGGCACTACACCTGATGATGCACGTCGCCACATGTCAATGGGGTGGGGTTCCTAGTTCAGGGGCTGATGTTCAATCAGCAATACACATTAGTGCAAATAGATTGCGTGCAGTACTATCTCTTCTGGAGCTCTTCAACGTTGTCAATAATGATTTTTTTGCAACACAAACAACCATATTGTGGGCAAATACAGTAGACAAATTCACCATTGATATCATTGACCAATATTAATTACGAACTGACAACAGCTGCCCCATACAGCTCAACGTCCATGGCGAGCAGGATTACATCTAGGCAAAACTACAAAACAGCAACCTCATTTGAGCCATTTTACACTGGAGGACCTGCGCGTGTATCCAATGACGCCACCCAGTTGGCATGTGCATGCGGAGGCGATGTCAAGGTACACACGCGCCGACGGTCAACCCAATCAACGCACATCGGGTGCCGGCAAACAGCACTTGATACACGTTTTCTTGCATTCTACACAGGTTCTTGATCTAGACACTGGTGCCGTACAGCACACGCTCACAGGGGTATGTGTGTGGTCAATAAAACAACATTGTCTGTCAGCCAGTGCACACCCGCCCATTGGCCACACCACACAGGATGAAGAGCCTGTTACTGCACTTGCATGGGCACCTGATGGGAAGCACTTGCACACAGCATCCCGCAGCCTGCAGCAAAAAGTGTGGGACATAGCCACGGGCAAGGTCATCCGCACATGGCGGGTATGATGATGATGTTCCTGTTTGTTGTGATGGGATATAGTGCACCACAAACACCCACACCCACACCACACACACCACAGGGTCACCGTGCCCCTGTCCTGGACCTCACAGCAGATCCCACAGGCACCCTCCTTGTGAGTGGTGGTGCTGATCGTGCAGTCCGTGTATGGGACGTTGCAGGTGGGTACTGCACCCATGCATTCACAAAACACAAGGGCATTGTGTTGCGGGTGATCATGCACCCCAAGGAGCTGCTTGTGGTCGCTGCAACAGAAGATGCAGAGGTGCTTGTGTGGGATTTGTTGACCAAGGCACAGCGATTTTCGTTTCAGGGGCACTTTTCGGCTGTCACTGGTACGTTGTTGATATATAACTGTTGTTTTGTTGTTGTTGTTGTTGTTGTTGTTGTTGTTGTTGTCGTTATGCACATGTCACTGTGTTGTGGCATTGATCATGTATGCTTGTTAGTTTACACATATGAAGTGTTGTGTATTCACATGTCCCCCACCCCCCACCCCCACCCCTACCTCAACAGGCCTGGACATCACCTCCGATGGCAGCACACTCATCAGTGGTGGGCGTGATAAGGTCATCATGCTGTGGAACATGCAATCAGGTGCCAAAATTGCAACAGTACCTGTGCATGAAGCACTAGAGAGTGTTGCATGGGTGCCCCCGGCCATGGGGTTGCCTGTTGGTGTGGTGGGGAAAAAAGAGGGGGTGGGGAAAAATGAGGGGGGGAAGAAACACAAGGGTTTGACAGCAGGACATGTGGTTGCAGCAGGTGTGGTGGTGTGGTGGTGTGGTGTGTATGTGTGTTGTGACAAGCACATCTATGAGATGATCTACACTTCTTAGACACACTTCCTACACACCTCTCCTATACACACACCTCTCCCACAAACACAGCTGGGGAACAGGGGTTGCTCAAGTTTTGGCGCACAGACAATGGTCGATGCCTTGGTGTTTGTGGTCAACAACACACACGCAGCAATACATCAACAATAACAACAGCAAATGATAATGATAATGATAATGATAATGATAATGATAATACCAATAATAATGACAGCCGGGATAAAAACGTACACAGTGACAATACAGTACACAGTCATGACAGTGCATCAGAGGGCCCCTCTTCAGATGCAGGGGCCTTTACAGACATGTTGCTCATGCGCCCAACATCAACCCATGCGGGGGGGGTGTTGTGCACCACTGCGGATTGCCGTGTGCTTGTGTACACCCCACCCGCAGGTGAAGCAGCACAGGTATGGTGGGGTGTGTGTATTGGGTGGAGGTGAAGAATGGTAGAGGAGTGTTGCTAGCATACACACACGGCAACATCACACACACATGCAACCCAGAGTACCATGAACACTCATACACACACACAATCCCACTACACACACACAGCCCTCACTCCCACATCTCACAACCGAATTCATCGGCAACAACGACCAAGTCACCGACATACGCGCACTCTCCTGCCCCTCACCACACCCCTCCTCAACACCACACCCCAATCCAGCAGGCCCAGCCACCCATGTTGCCATTGCAACCAATAGTGAGCGAGTGCATGTGTTTGCCACTGGTACCCACAGCTGTGTGGCAAGCCTCACGGGGCACACAGGGGCGGTGTTGTCCATGGATGCCAGGGGTGTACGGGAGGAGGGGCAGCCGTTGTTGTTGGCGACCGGGAGTAAGGATAATAGCGTGCGCGTGTGGAGCGTGCCAGAGGTAGTGTATGATACGTGATGGTGGTGTGAGTCTTGAACTGGTATTTTTGTGTGTTTGTGTTTTTGTGCCTACATTACAATGCCTACAGCACACATACTACACATACACCCTGTAATAGCTCCCCCCACCCTCCTCCTCAATCCATCACACAGGGTGGTTGTCTCGCAACAGCAGAGGGACACATAGCAGCAGTCACTGCAGTGGCCTTTGGCAGACGCCCCACAAGTCGCTTCCTAGTCTCTGCTGGTGCTGACAAAATACTCAAAGTGTGGGACATCACTCCCGCCCTGGACGGCACCGCCGCACAGCGTGCACAGCACGCTTCCCGACCGAGTAAAAAACGCACCTCAACGACCTCCACGAGTACTGCATCGCATCTCAACACGTACAACAAGGCACGGGTGATGTCCCTTAAAGCCACAGCAGCAGTGGCGGGGCACGACAAGGAGATTAATGCGGTGGCAGTGTCCCCCAACGATGCGCTGGTGGCGACAGGGAGTTTGGACAAGACTGCCAAGTTGTGGAAGCTGCCGGATCTGGTGTTGGGTGTGACGCTACGTGGCCACAAGAGGGGGGTGTGGGGGCTTGCATTCAGCCCAGTAGACAAGGTACGAATTGTGTGGGGGGAGGGATGGGTTATTGGGATATACCACATGTGGTGGTTGTGTACCGACACCTCCTTTCCCAATCTCACCCCCTCCCCACACTCACTCCCACCCTAAACAATCACAACAACAGGCAGTAGCAACAGCCAGTGGAGACAAAACACTCCGACTATGGAGCACCGTAGACGGCACCTGCCTGCGTAGCTTTGAGGGCCACACTGCTGCTGTCTTGCGTGTGGCCTTCGTCACCCAGGGCTCCCAGCTCCTCTCTGGTGGGGGGGATGGTGCCATGAAGCTGTGGGACGCCCGCAGCAGTGAATGCGTAAACACATGGGAGGCTCATGAGGACAAGGTGTGGGCAATGGACACAGTGCAGGACGGTGTGCAGGTGCTGTCGGGGGGTGGGGATGGGCGGGTGGTGGTGTGGGACGACTGCACGGAGGAAGATACGCAGGAAGCTGCCGCAGCAGAGGCGGCACGGTTGCATCAGGAACAGGAGATGCTGAATGCATTGGATGATGGGCGGGTGTTGGAGGCAGCACGTATTGCGTTTGCACTGAGGCAGCCTGGGCGGTTGTTGAGGGTGGTGCAGCAGGTGGTGGCGGGGGGGTGTGTGGAGGAGAGTGCGCGTGTGCTGGGGAGCATTGTACAAGGTGTGTGTTTGGTGGGGGTGTTGAGGGTGTGTGTTGGGTGTGTGTGTGTGTGTGAAGGAGGGTGCTCTTGTTGTTGGTACTTGTACTCGCACCCACACGCCATTACATACACCACTACATAACCACATCCAACACATACCCATCCAACACAGCATGCAATCAAGAGGACCTCAAGGCACTGTTGTCCTATACACGTGAGTGGAACACCAACAGCCGTACATGCCATGTCGCACAAACACTGCTTCGTGTGGTGCTGACAACCGTTCCATTACAACGTCTTGTGCAGCTCCCTGGTGCGGAAGATATTCTGACGGGGCTATTGGCATACAGTCAGCGACACTATGCAAGGATGGAGCGGCTGCAGCGATCGGCATGTGTGTTGGACTACATGGTGGGCGCCATGGGGGTGCTTGATGCGCAAGAAGAAACTCAGGAGGATGTGGGGGGTGGTGGTGAAAAGGGATCTGGTACGCCAGAGCCACGTGAGGGTGGGGTTGTTGCAGTGTCACCACCAGGGGATGCAGAGGAGGGGGAGGACCAAGGCGCTGAGGAGGAAGACCCTGCAAGGAAATCGAGGAAGAAGACAGTAGAAAAAAACAAGAAGAAAAAGTCGAAAAAAGCTGCCGTGGCTGTTTGAACGAATCTTAGATTACTGTAAAACGTATTGATTGCCTCGCAAGGGTGATAATACACTAGCAACACGACTCCATCAGATTTGCTGGCGGCAAGTGCAGCCGTATATCAACCATTAACCTCGCTGCAGACATTGCCAACGTGTGATTGGATAGACTACCCAACGCGTATCGTACACGCGTGAGGTGCATAGTTGTTCCCTCCCATCTCCCAACAGCAGTAGCAACCCGCCATGGCAGGTCGAGGTGGTGGTGCTCGCGAGGCCCGTGTATCCAACCTGGATGGCAAGCCACCTGAAGAGGCAGACTTTGCCAATTATTTTTGCACATATGCATTTCTCTATCATCAGGTACGTGTGGGGGTGTTTGCATCAGCATGTGGGCGATCTGCGCGATCGGGTTGATCGGACTTGTGGTGCTGTACCCAACACCACAGAAAGACATGCTTGAGGATCACAAGCGCACTGGTGCATATTACAATGCTGTTATGATGAACCGTCGTCAGTTTGAGGGAAAGGTAACGTTTACAATGGAGTGTTGGGGACTGATGATGACGATGATGATGACAACAACAGAACGCATTGCACACATTCAGGTGGTGCTTGATGTTGGTACTGGCAGTGGTATTCTTGCAATATTTGCTGCCAAGGCTGGTGCTAAAAAGGTGTATGCAGTGGAGGCCACAGACATGGCCAAGTACGCCAAGATGCTCGTCACCCACCACAAGGTATATACTGAGGGTATTGCTGTGGGGGTTACAACCCCAGCAGACAACAACCATGTGATGCATTGCTTTTGTGCGTACAGTATCACATACCCATGTTCTTGTGTGCCATCCAATTGAATGGCCCATGCAACCACCCTCCTCACCACCCTCCTCACCACCCTCCTCACCACCCTCCTCCCCATCACCACCCATACAGTTGGACCATGTCATTGAGGTCATCCAGGGTGTTATTGAGACGGTTGAGATCCCGGAGCAAGTCGACATCATCATCTCCGAGTGGATGGGGTATTTCCTACTCAGAGAGTCCATGCTGGATTCAGTACTGGTGGCGCGTGACAAGTTTCTCAAGCCGGGGGGGGCACTGTATCCCAGTCATGCTCGCATGTTTATTGCACCAATAGGAACAGAGCTGGCACGACGCCGAGAGCATGAATTTGATGTATGTGTGGGGTTTCATGTGTAGGATTTTGTGTGGGGGGTTGTATGTGTAATTTGATGCATGTGATTTGATGTATGCGATTTGTTTTATGAATTTGATGAATGGCCATGTGTGCTTTGGGAGGACAAGGGGGTTTGTGTTTTGAGGAAGACAACCTCACCATTCCACACCCAACATCCACACACCTACACACACACACACCTACACACACACACACCTACACACACACACACACAGGGCTGCATGGAAGGGTGGGATGAATTCTCGCACGAAATGTCCAAGTACTATGGTGTGGATGTCAGTGTGTTGACATCTGCATTTGAACGAGAGCAGCGTGAGTATTATCAGCAGACAGTGGTGTGGTCTGACATACACCCAAGTCAACTCAAGGGGGCCGGGGTGCCATTCAAAAAGTATGATTTGCTGACAGTGACTGTGGAGGAGCTGAAGAAGCCACTAGAGGTAGTACAGTGGTGGGGATGATTGTGTGTTTGTGGTGATGGGGATGGGGGGTGGGGATGGATGGGATGGGTGCGTTGGTTGAACAAGCAGTGTGTTTGTACTGTGTATGTTTAGCTGCTGGTGTTGTATTGTAAATTTGTGTGTTGCTGTTGGATGAGGCAGCTTGCGTACTGCGCCTCCCCCAGACATTGCGTACCGTCCTTGACCATCATGATGTTCATCACCATCATCGTGTTGATCACCCAGGCTGATTTCTTGATACGCATGGCAGACCATGGCTCCGTCAATGCTCTCTGTGGTTACTTTGATGTGCAATTTGCAGGGTCACCTGAAAACCCAGCAGATACACCCGTAACCCTGTCCACAGCACCAGATCCCACGGGGGCCACCCACTGGGGGCAGCAGGTTTTTTTCCTGTACCCAGACATACCCGTCAAGCCAGGTTGGTTGGTGGTTGGGGTGTGTGGTTGTGGTGGGGGTTGTATTGTGGTTGGGTTGGGGATGTGTGTTAATTGATGTGTCGCACATAAAGGTTTCAGATGACCCCAACCAACCATAGGAGATGAGATGCACATCAACATCAACGTGCTCCGCAAAAAGGAAAACCATCGCCTCATGGAGGTATGTGTGTGTGTGTGTGTGTTGTTGGGGACCCTGTCATGAAGCACCGTCCAGGCGTCACCTCACATCCCTTCACATCCTCACAGGTGGTGACGCAGCACACGCTCAAGGCCAGTGACGAGTCCAGGAACATCACGGAGCCAGTGAAGAATGTATTTCACATCGAGTAGTACCCATCAGTGGTAACATCACACAACCCCTCAGAGGAACGAGTACACACAAAACAACACAGCCGCCATGTTAAAAGCTCGCTAAACTGCAGTTTGCCTTGCTCCACTCCCCTTTCTTTTGCATAGTAAGGTAGGGAACCGCAGCCAGCACAATGGTTCGCGGTCCAAAGAAGCACTACAAGCGCATTAATGCGCCAAAGCATTGGATGTTGGACAAGCTTGGGGGCATCTTTGTACGTTGTGATTGCGTGTGGAATAGTGTGTGCGGGATGTATGGGTGCTATTGCAGCCACGATGGGGGCATACAGCCATGCACAGCTGCACAGTCGCAGCAGCAGCCATCACATTTCGCAGCGGTGGCTTGTCTCTGTGCTGCTTCAAGCAACATTGTGATTGCTGTCGTGTTATATGTATATGACACACGTTCGGGTTGTGGCACAGCATGCTGGAAAGCAGCACAAGTTTGCAGCACACCATGGTGCTCACCACCTTGCTGTACTATCATACACAGGCCCCCAAGCCGTCCCCTGGCCCACACAAGCAGCGTGAATGCTTGCCCTTGATCATCATCCTGCGCAACCGTCTCAAGTATGTTGAGTTTGGGGGATGTTGGGTGGCATCATGTGACGATCATCATGCTCATAAATGTCTGTGTGCTGCACACAGGTATGCGTTGACAGGCAAAGAGGTGCAATCTATTCTCATGCAGCGCCATGTCAAGGTGGACGGAAAGGTACGAGTGTTTTGTTGTTCGGGGGTGGGTGGAGGTTGTTTCATTCAGCAACCAAATGCGTTTCAAATACACAATTCCTCATTACAATACCCAAAAATTACACACACACTCTCACAGGTCCGCACCGACACAACCTACCCTGCTGGGTTTATGGATGTGATTGAGCTTGACGCCACCAATGAGTATTTCCGCCTTGTGTTTGACACCAAGGGGCGCTTTGTGGTGCACCGTATCTCCAAGGAGGAGTCATCATACAAGTTGCTCAAGGTGAAGCAGCAGGCCACGGGCAAGGGTGGTGTGCCCCACATTGTCACACATGATGGTCGCACCATTCGCTACCCCGACCCAGACATCAAGGTGGGTGTTGAGTGGGTGTTGTTGAGTGGTGCATGGCAATGAGCAGTGGTGTTTTTTTTAATAGATCTTGCACATCCCATCATCCCATCATCCCATCACCCCATCACCTCCTCACCCACCCAACCCCCAGGTCAACGACACAGTCATGTTTGACATTGCCACAGGCAAGATCAAGGATTTCGTCAAATTCGACATCGGCAACCTCTGCATGGCCACCGGTGGTCACAACTCTGGTCGCGTGGGCATCATCACCCACAAGGAAAAGCACAAGGGTGCCATTGACATTGTGCACGTCAAGGACGCTGCAGGGCACAGCTTTGCAACTCGAGTGACCAATGTGTTTGTGATTGGCAAGGGGGACAAGCCTCTGATTAGCCTGCCCAAGCAAAAGGGCATCCGACTGTCCATCTTGCAGGAGCAGACAAAGCTGTACGATGCCAAGCCTATGTAAGTAGGATGCCATAGGAGGATAGAAAGGATGTGTGCCTGGAGTAGTGGGCATGTGTGTTTTATGGTGTCGTTGGGTTTTGTGTTTTTTTGGGCGTGTGTTGTAGTTTGGTGTGGCGCGGGGGCGTGTAACCAAACATCCCTTGGTTTTTGGTGTTGTCGGTCGGCAGGGCAATAAATAAACGGACAGATGAATGGGCATATGAATGGAAAATGGACAGGAAAATGCGAAAAAAGAAATTGCTCACATCACCTTGGCGACCTTGTTTGCCCCTTGATTTTCATCCACTCCGTCGTGCTCTTTCCCCTCCTGCCTTCCCCTCTGCTTTTCATCCTCCTCCTTTTTTCGCTTGGTCCCTGCTTCTTTCCCTCCTGCTTCTTTCCCTCCTGTTTCTTTACCAGCACCTGTTTCTTGCTGCTTTGCTGCTGCTGCTTTGGCAAACATGTTTTTTATCGACACCCCCGGGGCAGGAAAGCGTTTTGAGGAGGAGAGTGCACAGGGAGGGTGGCGGGGAAGGGGTGGGGGGTCACGCAGTTCTGCATGTTGAGGGTGTGTTGAGGGTGTGTTGTCATGCAGAGTGTGTTTGTGTGCAAGTAGCAGATGCATGTTTTCAACATGCACAGGTGTTTTCAATATGAACAGGTGTTTTCAACGTACCAATCATCACTGCAGTGTGGTCAGACCTGGTGGGTAGGTGTATGGAGTATACCGGGCATATGTGAGTGAGAAAATAGGACATAGTGAGCACAGGGAGAATATGTGAGTGAGCTGCTCATACAAAGACACTGCATACACGAACTGGTACACCCCTACACAGCTACACACACACCATTTAGGAGGCATGTCAAGCACTTGGCAGTCAACCACAGCATCTTTAAGGTTGACTGAGGTCAACGCATAGTCAATGCGAACACCCTGCATGTGTGTGTGTGTGTCAAAGGTGCACGACGTTGAGTTGCATGGGGCATGTGCAACGTGTGCTTTGTCACACACACCCTCTTCACTCACACCCCCCTCTTCACTCACACCCCCCTCTTCATGCACCCCCATGCTCATACAGAAACACACCCATACATGATTGAATGGCCGTGCAGCTGTATATTCATCCCACACAGTAAACACATCCCTCACGCCAGCATGCCTCACCCTCCAAGCATCTGTATACGATCCCAACAACTCCCCAAACACCCGTCGTTCACGATCACTATACATGGTGTCATAGGTGGCGGCTTTGGGATGCACATCCAGTGAAGAGGCTGCCATGTTAAAGTCACCCACAAGGCAAACCTGCTTACCCTGGGAGACAAGAGTGTTGGCATGCAGGTGCAGTGCTTCCAGGAAGCGACCTTGGGGGGGGTGTAGGGATGTGTGTGTGTGTGTGTGGAGGGTGGGGGGAGGGGGGGTGGTGTGTGTATGGAGGGGGTATGTGGGGGGGAGTGGATATGTGTTGTATGGGTGTGGGTGACAATTGTGTGTACTTGTGTTGTGTCTTCACAGGTGTATGTCATCATCAAACACACAACATCATCACACACACTTGTGGGGCACACACACATTTGGCATCCACACGTGGGTTGTCTGGGTCTCTGCTGCCCCCCCCATTTGGTACGTATACATTGATGATCACGAGTGCACCTATTTCAACCTGCACCATCCTGTACAGGTGTGAGGTATGGCATGCATAGTGAAATACAGTGTGCGTCGAATAGGAGTGAAATACAGTGAGATAACACCTGCATAGTGAAATATATCGCAACCAACTGTATGCTTGTGGAGGGTGCTTGTGGAGTCTGCAGCGGCATGTTTGCAGTGTGTGTCAATGATCATCATGATGTTGCACAATGTATGTGTGCCGCACTGCAACCCCCCCGCCCACCTCAACCCACTCTGCACGTACCGTCCCTCACTGTTGATGTCCTCATTCCCTTGCCCAGGGAGGCAGTCAACTTCAGCAGCAGTGGGGGACCATTGAGGGGAGGCAACATACGTGCACACACCACTATACCCAAGCCTTGTGGAGGAAAACGACCAGAACGATTCGTATCCAGGTACACATGCAACTTGCTTGGTTAATTTATTACTGTTCATTTTGGTTTCCTGGGTGATGGCAGTGGGGGTGTGTGGTCATTGGTGGGTGTGGTCGTGGGGTGGGTGGGACGCGCGGCACACCTGTAAACACACCACATCAGCGTGCAGGACGTTGCGAAAGTAGTTTTCTAGTGATTTGTGACGAAGCTCAATGTTTCTAATGGTTGGTATCTGCGATGGGGAATGGATTTAAAGTTGGTTTCGTAGGGCATCGGGTGGATCAACCATAACGATGATGCAGCTCTTTTCCAGTCATACCCAGCTAGCTACATTCCAAATCACAATCTTCATGTTTGCGATCCCTTGATTAGAATACTGTGATTATAATCACATAGGTATAATCACTATAATTATAGTTTTTAGAATGGATGAATGTGTTATGCCTTCACAGTCCATTCTTTACAAGTGCTGCGAGTCTCTCAACGGGCAATGAGTGAATCAACCATAACAACACAACTAATCACGCCATTGCTGCTTCAGGAGGAGGGGGGTTGTCACTTGACTTGATCACCATGCAGGGTCGGTGTGCCAATCCAAACTGGCCCCTTCCCCCAACATTACGAGGGACCCTCAAAAATCCCTGTGTGTGTGGGCGTGGGTTGTTCATGTTGGCATATGCTCGTATTGCACAGCTTTTCATAAAGACAACAGCAATGACAGCAGACCTCTTCACCCCAGTGGCTCCCTGTGTGTGGATGTGTGTGTGCGTGAGTGAGTAATACATGGACAATGTATTGAATCAGTGTGGATACACTGGGTGTGTGGATACACTAGGGTACACTCGAACCCTTTTTTCTTATGTGTACATGTACGTACACACCCAAACACATACACACACCCAGCAACACGTACCCCAGCTATTCTTGATCAACCAGTAGTCGACCCCTGTCTTTTCATCAGTACCATATCCCTGTTTATTTTTTGAGCATGCATACACGTGAGCATGCATACACGTGAGCATGCATACACGTGAGCATGCATGCACGTGAGCATACATACACGTGAGCATGCATACATAAAGAACGGAGAACATGGGCATGGGAGACACGTTGTGTCTGACCCACGCAACCCACATAATTGTACACATGCTGTACACATGCCATATACATGCTTGACCCATCTCACACCTCCATATACCCCCAACCTACATATACCCCACGTACAAATGCCCCCCATACAAGAAGCAACCCTCCCTAAAACAAACACCTACCACTATAGGAACAGCATGATCAATGGGCTTGACACAGTCGCCAGGATTAAACACACCACCCTTGTACAAGCGCCACTCTGTGATGTATGTTCCACAGCAAACCCCCGTCACGAGGGGCTGTGTGGGAGGAGGGCGTGTAATGTGTGCGATGGGGGATGTAATGTGGGGGAAGGGGGGGTGTAATGTGTGTGGGGTGCAACCAAGTGTGGTATCAAGTGTGGTACAGCAGTAGTACATTTTTTTTGCACAGCCCCATCCCTCATCCCCACATCAATCATCATCCTGACAATGAAACAACAAAACAACAAAACAATGAACAACAAAACAATGAAATGAGTACATACAGTGGTGGTGATCACTTGAGCCATGAGTGTTTCATTGTCAGGCAAGAGAGTGCGGATACCATCCAGTGTGACATACACCCTGTGGGTTTGGGGAAGAGTGTATGTGTGAGTGTGTGTGAGTGTGAGTGTGTGTGAGTGTGTATGCGACCTCATGCACTAGATTGACTACACTGCAATGGCTTTGACCACATTGACTACACACCACAACCACATTGACTACACACCACATCATATCAACTATAAACACACACGTACTGCGATGCAAGCTTCTTGTTACACGTATCATCCTTGGCTACATATGGGTACAATGTGTCGGTAGTGATTCCATGTTTGATTATGTACTCCACACCAGTAGGGTAGCCACCACCCTCACAGCCGGCATCATAGCCACCACGATCACAGTCGATGAGGGACTGCTCTGACAGGGTGATTACCTGTGAGAGGGTATGTGTGTGTGTGGGTACGCATCTGTGGGTGTAGCATGCATTATATTATGGTATTGGCTATATGATACATATTTATTATGTTGTACTATTGTATATGTGATGTATATTATGTTATATTATTGTATATATGATACATATTACACTATATTGTATGTATATCTGTGTGTGTGTCTGTGTGTGTGAGAGAGAGAGAGAGAGAAAGGGAGAGAGCGAGAGAATGTGTGTGTGTACATATCTACATATTCACACACCCCACCTTGCCAGTGTATTGTGCATTGACCATTTCTGTTATAGCTACAGTTGCAAATGCCCAGCAACAGCCACATTTGCTGGCGTTGGCATGCTGATCCTTGACAGGACCCACAATATCTGCATCACGCCAATCCAAGGTGTCAGGGTATGGGAGATGCCAGTACGCTTCAGGGTTGATAAATGGTGGATAGTCTTCCTTGCTGTGTGATTGTAATGCAGTGTGGGTTGTGTTGTGTGGGTGTATGTGTGATTGTAATGCAGTGTGGGTTGTGTTGTGTACATGTGTAAGTGTATGTGTAAGATACACGTCTCTACTATTCCCCAGCAGCACGTACTTGCTTGCACTCATGTCCATCTTGGATAAATATGCCTGCTTGAATTCCTCATCTGTCCAATCAGCAAAGGCGTTGAGACCCAAGGTGTAGGTGAGCTGTGCACCATTGGCGACACGAGCAGCATGGGCGTGGATGGCTGTTACTGACTCATTCCACGCTGCAAACTTGCGGGCATACAGAGGGGTGTCTGGTGTGTAGGTACGCCCATGGAGGCTCATCCAATCATGAAAGGCTGCTTGCAGCGCATTTGGTTGGTTCTGTGTGTGCCATCAGCGTTCATGGCATGGCAACTCCATGTCAAGGTGCTGCTGTACATAGCACGCACCCATACCTGCAGCGCTATGACCTGATCGCTAGCAATGACAGGAACAACGAGAAATAGAAGCGCAATATGGGTTTTCAGGGTTTTAGACAACGGCATGCTTGCTAGTCTAAACCTCTTTTCCGTGGCGATCAATGTGCGCAGCGATGTGCGCAGTTCTAGGAAGAGCTTGTTGGCTGCACCAAACAATATAACTAGTGCCCAGTAACACGTGTTGAAAAACAATTTTTCTGCTCTTTGCTCTATTTCCCACCTGACATGCTCTCAGTGTATCTCGCAATTACACTATGTAGTCACCACATTGATAGGAATACTCTGTGACAATATTCAGCATCGTCACTGCTCACTGCCTCATCACACCATGACCACTACACCCCACGCCACCACCATTTTATCATCACTATACAGCCATTTCTGTGCAGCCTGTGCCATTAGTTTTTGGGCTGGGGGCCTGCTCCTCAACGTCTTGTGGCTGATCACCTGCATCATCTTCCTCCCCAACCCCATTGCTGTAGCCTGTTTCCTGTTGCAGGCCAGCCTCCTGTTCATCCCTCTCTCCACACCATGCCCCACATGGGCAGAGCGTATCATCCGGTACAGCTACAGATGTGCAATGCAATACTTTCCGATCAATGTGGTGTTTGAGGATGTCAGCGCATTTGACAAGGCAACCCCCTATATCTTTGCATTTGAGCCCCATAGGTAGGTTTTTAACTGTGATATATGGCGCAGTAGTATTTGGTGTGCATGTATCTATACACGTGCACACAACCACCTCTCCATCATGCACACTACACATCCATCATGCACCCACCAACAGTGTGCTCCCCCTGACCACCTTTGTCTTTTGCAAGTTTGCTGATTGCATGCCCCCTGCTCTACAAAACACACGTGTGCTCGCATCCACTGCCATCTTTTTCGCAGCCATCCTTCGCAACTTTTGGCATTGGACGGGGGTCCGCCCTGTCTCCAAGCCCGCCATGCAGCATCTCCTGCGCACCTCCCGTGCCAGCTGCGTGCTGTGCCCTGGTGGTGTTCGTGAGTGCTTTTACATGCAGCCGTTGCGTATTGAATGGGGGGGTGGGAAAGAAAGGGGGGGTGGTACAGCCAAGCATTGTGGTGGTGCAGTTCGTTTGTATGGACAGGAGGTGGCATATTTGACCAAGCGTACAGGGTTTGTGCGCATGGCTCTTGAAGAGGGTGTGGATTTGGTATGCGTGAGGTGACATTGTTTGAATGCAAATTGTATGTAGTGCACCAGTGTACACCGTGATGATGACGATGATAGCCCACACACATTGCCCCCCCCCCCCTCCCAGGTACCATGTTTTTCATTTGGCCAAACTGCCCTGTTTGGGTTTTGGCGTCCATTTGTCGACCCCCCACGTATTCTCCCCCTCTCATGGTGGTCTGCAGTGGCGCGTCGCATGGGGTTTCTCCCGATTGTGATATGGGGGCAATGGTGGACGCCCATGCCCCGGCGCATACCGTTGACAGTGGTGGTGGGCAAACCCATACCAATACCAAAAACGCCCCACCCAACAGCGGCGCAGGTGGACAAGTATTTGCAGCAGTTTGTTGATGCATTACAAACACTATTTGACAAACACAAGGTGGGCGCTGGGTATGGTGCAAGTGCCACACTGTCCATCCTCTGAGTGATGTCGATGTACTACACTGTACAACACTGGGATTTTTTGCAACCTTTGTATTTTTGTATCATCACTATCATCACTACCATCACTATCATCACTGCACTATCAGCATTGGTGTAACGTCACTTTTCGTGACAACCAGGGCAAGTGTAATCTGGTCACGAACAATACAGCGTACAACGAAAGTCATATGCCACCCCCAGGCACCCGTCATGGTTAACTAATGGTTGTGGAGGGATTGACTACGACAACACCAAGCGGACAGACGCTGCGTGTTCGGGAAGTATGGGCAGACAACTTGGAGCAAGAGATGGAGCTTGTGAGAGAGGTGGTGGACGAGTACAACTATATAGCATTTGATACAGGTATGGCATGGTTATTGTGGGTGTGCACCATAAGAGCACGGGGGGGCTTGCTGGTACACAAACAGTTGCAATGCCTCAACCCTGCACGCCCCCCAACAACCCCAGAATTTCCTGGTGTGGTTGCCAGACCCGTGGGCAACTATAAAAACCAGGGAGACTATCACTATCAAATGCTACGGTGCGTTACGGGTCATACACGCGTCGCATCATGGTGTGTGTTTTCCCACACCATCCTTGCCAAAACACCCAGGTGCAATGTGGACCTTTTGAAACTCATCCAAATTGGCTTGTGCCTCACAAACGAACACGGGGAGCTGCCAACCATCAATGGCGAGTTGTGCTTGTGGCAATTCAACTTTCGTGAGTTTCGCCTGGCTGATGATCTCTATGCACAGGACAGCATTGATCTCTTGAGGCAGTCTGGTATCAATTTTGCCCAAAATGAAGCACGTGGTATTGAAGTGCAGCAGTTTGGTGAATTGCTCATGTCCTCTGGCATCGTGCTTAACGATGAGGTGTGTGTGGATTGGCTGTTCATCATGTGTGGATCATGTGTGGATCATCTGAACATATAGTGCATATGTATAGACGAGTGCATGGGGTCTGTAGCTTCTTGATGCTGCTTTGCATGCACTTCAATCAGCTCCAAGCGCTGCACATACAGTAAACACACATTCATACATCCCATGTGTATACCATCCATGTGTATGCCGTCCATCCATCATACGCCCAACAGGTTCGGTGGATTACGTTTCACTCTGGATATGATTTTGGCTACCTGCTCAAGGCATTGACATGCCAACCATTGCCAGAATCAGAGGAGGATTTCTTTCAACTGCTCAAGGTGTGGGTGGGTGATGTGTGTCTATGATGTGTGTCTATGATGTGTGTCTATGATGTGTGTCTGTGATGTGTGTCCATGATGTGTGTCCATGATGTGTGTACATGATGTGTGTATATGCTGTGTGCAAATGCTGTGTGTATTTGTGTTGTAATCACAGGCATACATGTACATTGTGATTGCATACAACCCACATATCCTCACCCACACCCACACACTCCATCACACCCCCACATCCTCACTCCCCACGCAGATTTACTTTGCCAACATCATCGACATCAAGGTTGTGATGAAGCTGTGTGGGTCACTGCATGGTGGGCTTAACAAGCTAGCTGAGACACTGGATGTAGAGCGAATTGGACCTCAACACCAGGTAGGGACTTGGAAAGAAGAAAAAGGATCAAGAAGGACATTGCTTTGTACTGGGTGTGCGTGTGTGTACACTTTCTGGGTGTGCGTGTGTGTACACTTTTTGGGTGTGCGTGTGTGTACACTTTTTGGGTGTGCGTGTGTGTACACTTTCTGGGTGTGCGCGTGTGTACACTTTTTGGGTGTGCGTGTGTGTACACTTTTTGGGTGTGAGTGTGTGTACCCTTTCTGGGTGTGAGTGTGTGTACACTCATGTTTTTTGTCGTTGCCTGTGAATATGTACGCTGCACGTGAGTGTATACGCTGCACATGAGTATATGCATATACACCTGTATGCTTGTTCAACTGCACATATAATACCCCCAGCACAATATACACCCTTCACAACACACCACAGGCTGGGTCTGATAGTTTGCTGACATCAGCAGTGTTCCGGAAGCTGGTGGAAACATTTTTCTCCTCTGTAGAAGACCTCAACCCACATATTGGGGTGTTGTATGGGTTGGGTGTGGATGGTGCAAATGAAATCAACGCTAGCAAGGACTAGGAGGTGTTGTGTGTGCGGGAGGTGTTGTGTGTGACTTGGGATGTTGTGCGGGCGAGGTATTGCGGCGATGAGGAGTGGATGCGGTGTGGGGGAAGTGGATGTGGGTGGCAGGGATGGGGTGGATCTGGTTTTTGCTGGATGGTCCCCCACGGGTGATGCAAGTGATGTGCATGCACTATGCTTGCAAGATATATGAGCACATGCTGCTGTGCCCATTTTTTGCACACATTGCGTTGTCTACTCTTTTCTGTGTGGATACGTATGTAACCAACTTTTCCATGTGTGTAGCTGGTGCAATGGCTGGTACCCTCCTCTGCTGGTATCCTCCTCTGCTGGTATCCTCCTCTGCTGGTATCCTTCTCACGTTGTTGACCTATTCTTCGTTAATGTGTTAAAAGCACGCACATCAAGGATAAAAAACAACACAAATGATACACTGCGACGACACGTATGCTGCGTAGCAGCATATTGCTTGTTTGTTGTGCATTATAACAACGTTGCATCCCACACATGGGGTGCACAAAGAGTGTGGGTGCGGCATGGATGTGCAACAGATGCGGCTGACGATGTACAACACATCCATCACATGCCACATCCACCACATGCAGACACGCACACATGCTCGAAACACACACAACGATAACACATGCAATTACTGTAGCTACACAAATCACCCGCTTTATGTTTTGTAGTATGTTGTTCTTCCCACTGGTTTCCTGGCAGTCCCGGTTGCATTGCCTCCCCTTGCGTTTCCCCACCTGTTTTTCCCAATCTGATTTTTCACCCACAAGTAAAACCCACCCCAGTTAATCTGTTTTACCGGCCCCTCCCTCTTCCAGTTTGAATGCAGCCTTGTCAGCTGCTAGCTCTTCTGGGTCAATGTCCATTTCTGGCTCCTCAGCTGTGGGGGGGGGGGAAGAAATGAGAGGGGGGCAAAAAGAAACGAGGTGTGCGTGTGCAATGAAATGAGGCATGCGTGTGAAAAAGGAAACGATTCACAGAGTGAAACAAGCGTATGGAAACCATCTGAAACGCATGAGAAAACCACACCACATCCACCACCCCACCCCACCCCCAGCCACCCCCACCCACATCAACACACCTTCTACTTCAGAGTAGACATAGCGCATGGACAATCGTGATGGGGCCCACAGCCAGCAGATGATGACCAAGAACAAGTAATTCAATGCATACCAAAATGCATTCACCGTCCACTCATACTTCCAGTACTTGTTGAGCTGATCAGTCACTTTAAAGTACATCTCAAATGCAATCCATGCCACAGAAATCCACACACATGTACCAAGGGCATTCGTAAAGCGTTTATACAGCTGCAACTTGGTGGCTTGCTTGCGTGCTGCCAGCTGTGCAAGGGTTTTTGAGAGGGACATAAATACCCACAGGATGAAGACGCCATCGAGGACTGCCACAGGGAGGACGAGGAAGATGCGTGCGGTGGATGAAAGGTCATCGACGTTGTTGACGTTGGTCACGACATCAAGCGCCAACACCGCTACGAAATAGGACAATGTGAGTGCAGCAATCTGTGTTGGGTGGGGTTGGTTGTGCATTGTACTTTGTCTTGTGCATTACAATTCGTCATCGCATTGTGCAGTGTACTTGTTGCATGTGCTGCATTGCCCCCCCCCCACCTACACCCCCCCCCAAAAACACACACACACACACACAAAACAAACCTTTTGTGTCATGGGTCCCAGTGTCGGCCGCAACACCCCATACCCCATGGACACCAACAACACCAGCAGACGTGCAAGGGTCTTGCGCAGGCATCCCAACACCACTGCCACCACCGTGGTTGCAATTGGACGCAACCCAGTGTGATTGAAGTTGACATAGTCGAAATACCACGTTGACATCTCCACCATGCCTAATCCTATAACGATGGTGATGCAGTGCTGCAGCATAAACACCTCACGCCAGTGCTGACCGTACAGGATCATCCAGACAAAGCCGAGCAAGAGGTACAGGAGGGACATGATGCCAAAGAATTTCAGGTTGGGAAACATGGCGCCTGGGAGGTAGCCGTTGGGGTTTTTCCACACTGTCTTGCCTGCGACCTGTTGTATTGGTGTGTATATTTTGGTGAGATGTTGCTGTTGTTATTATAATTGATGTTTGTAATATGACTGTATTGTGTCATTGTGCGTGTGTGTGTGCAAGGAAACATGTGCATGCACTACTTGTACATGCATTTGCTTTCTTTCTCGTGCATGTATGCTGAACATGCTTCACACATAGACTACCATATGTGCTCTATGTATTCCATACACCCACCAACCCCATCACCCATCACCATCATCATACCTGCACAGCATTGAGCTCACGCTCACATACGACAAACCACAAGTAGTACATGCCAGTCTTATCAATGGTGACGCTGTCAATCCACTCAACAAGGTCAGCCTTGGCAACTGTGTTGTTGTGCTCAAACCAAATGTTGAGCACACGTGGCCAGCCATGTTCATTTTCCTGTGTTTTGGGGTTGTGGGTGTATATTGCTCCTCCAACACGTTGATGTACAACAATTGTTCAACATGTTAATCATGCACTTGTGGGTATGGTACATGTACACATATGTACATACCGTGACAATGACACGCTTGGCAACGCAATCAAGCACGGGGATGAGATCCTTGTCACAGCAATAGCGACGACCCTGGGCTGTTGGGTATCCAATCAAATCAAGACTATTGACCTCAAACACCACTGCTTGTACAAGGCCTGTTGCACCCTCAGTGGGTGAAAACTGTGCTGCAACTGATTTTGGCCTGGGTGGATGATGAGATGGTTTGCAACGATGATATGCAATACTATCTGAGGCTGATGTGCATGGTATGCAACTATATCAGTACACAAGTACAACACCATAAGAACACCATACCGATGAAACTCCAGTTTGGAAAACTTGATCTCACTGCGCCCGTTGGCGACACCGGGTGCGACATCCCCTGTGTGTGGCAATAGTCATGTGGTGCCATACTTCCATGTACCCGTGCACCACCCTACACACACATACCAAACAAGTCAAAGTCGTATTCGAGTTGTGAGAGCACCTGTGAGTGGGGGTGTTGATGCCACGGTTGTTCACAGGAGTGTGCTCAATCACCCCAGATCGCATCCATAAACATCCCCCACACCCCTTGCATAAACAACATGCATTGTGAATGGTCAGAGTCAAATAGAGACGACAGAGACAGCCTGATGCAGTCAAAAATGTACGATTCGTACCTCTTTAGAAGATGCGTACAAGCCTTCTCGACCACCACGGAATATATATGCATCTGAAACACTGTAAAAGTATTCGTTACGGTAGGTATGCACTGCGCTGTGTACCATCGTCGTCCCAGCAAGCAGTGCCACGACCGCTAGCGCCAAGTGCGCACATCTGCATCCAGCCCATGCACCAGACATAGTGCCAAGCAGGAGAGAGGATTGGGAGGGGGGAATTGAACGTGCACGAGCTCACACGCTAAAAACTAATTCTATGATGGGGGGTCTAGTGTGCTGCAAAGAGCTGTGCTGCAGCGTGATGCTGATGTGATGGTATGCAGTTGTTGATTCTGCACTGTTTGGTGGGAATAATAGTGTTTGTTTATTTTTGTTATTGTTGTTTTATGTTTAATAGTAATGCCTGAGGTCGGGCTGGGTAGGGCCAGATGGGGGTTGCTTGGTGTGGCTCTTCGGTTGATTACGCAGCGTAGGTGTGTGAGTCACATGGATGTGTAGAACACATGGGTGTCACACAGGGGCGTGCGTCACATCAGCAAGTGGTCGTGTGCGCACGATGTGCACCACAAAGAACGTTTCACAAACAACATCACAAACCAGTCATGTCATAATCATAACTATCATCCAAGGCAGAGAACACAACCACACACAACCACACATAACCACACACTACCAGCTTCCCCCCAACCAACTGCAGATTTTGGCATCACTTCACCCACACGGGCAGGAACGAACATGGGTAGCGAAATAAACACAGCAGACGTACCCAAATCGGCATCCTCAATACCACCTCCTTCATACGGGGCGTATTCAGATGGGCAGCCCATCCAAGCACCTTCCAAAATGCAGCAAGTGCAGAGCAAAGTGGACGAGGCAAAGAGCGCAGTAGCAGGTATGTGCGATGAAGATGATGATTGTTTTTTGAGGCCATATGGTTGAGGTTGCTGTTACCCTACAAGATTGTGCATCCATCTTTGTGGGACAAGGTGCTCGAGCACTCTCTTTGTTGCCCATTATTCACCATGCCCATTATTCACCATGCCCATCATCCAGGTAACATTGAGTTGTTGATTCAACGAGGTGAAAAGCTAGAGGACTTGGACACAGCAGCGGTGGTGTTCAATGACAATGCTCGGGAGTTTCAAAAAGGTGCAACAGGCGTCAAGAGGAAGATGTCTTGGAAAAAGTGGAAGGTATGTGTTGGGGTTGGTTGGGCAGTTTTTCTGGTGCAATAACTGGTGTGTGGCCATTGGCGGCATAGATCAGCTGTGGTGCATGTTGCGCACATCATGGTGCATGTTGCACACATCACCCCCCCCCCACACACACAGTGGTACTTGGTGTGCATCATCCTTGCGCTCATCATCTGCTCAGGGCTGATTGTTGCAATAGTATTGATTGTGAAAAAGTAGCCAAGTGCTCTGATAGTTTATGTACTATTGATTTTGTTTTGTTTGTTGTGATGTTCAACTGTGCAACGTCGTTATGGGCTTGCGTTGATCATGTGTGGGTGCTCTGCAACTTGGAATGCCCGCTACTATGAACGGCACAGATGAGAAATAAAATAAAATGCAAAATCCTGCTGTTCCATACATAATACAGCATTTTTCACCTCGTGTGATTGGATACAGCACCTCAGGAACATTATCAGCACAAAAGCACCTAGCCATGGCAGACAAGCCTGAAATTGACCAGCCTCATGACGAGTCAGGCAAGCAGCCTGGCGAGCCAGGCAAGCAGCAGCCCGGAGGCAAGCTCGAAAAAGTGCAGATTCAGGTCGATTGCGTCAAGGATGCAATGATGAACAACATCGAGTTGGTGCTAAAACGAGGCGACGGTGCGTGATGATCAACTGTCCGACAGAAACTACACACACTCTAGTACACATACACTGTAGTACCACACACTGTGGCCAACATATACAACACCACATATGCATCTTGCCACTATACTTTCAGCACCCCCATGTTCAACACCACCACACACCGCCACACAGATTTGGAACGCATCACAAGTCAATCTGAGAGCTTGAATGATGTGGCACGCAGCTTCAAGACTCAGGCAGTGAGTGTCAAGAAGCAGCAAATGTGGGCCAAGTACCGGGTATGCAAGTGGCATGTACACAAATAGCGCGTGACAGCAACACAGTGTCATTCCCCACCTCTCTTCCACCACAGTGGTACCTGTGCTGCTTGGTATTTGCACTCATAGTACTGAGCGGCTTGATCATTGCCATCATCATGATCATCAAGAAATAAGTCGATCAACCCCCCAAGTAAATTGCTGCACCAATTGTTTTGTGTATTCTATGCTCCACTAGTGTGTGCATGTTTACTCACACCACACACCAATAATGCCATAAGGGAACACATGCCGATACCTCGCATGGCAACAACTACGGTAACAAAAAAACAGCACCCTATGACACCGGCTGTGTGGGTGGTGTCCACTCCTCACTCGTCCACTCATCACCATCCAGTTGCCTGGATTCAGTCAGAAACATCCCATCATCGTCTCCAAACCCATCCTCATCATGTTCTTGGCGCCCATCCACACCATCCACATTGCCATTCCCAGACTGCCGCAGCATGGCCAAATGCACCAGCTCCATCAAAAATCGTGTTGGCAAAATTGGTTCTGGTTCATGGGAAATGATTTGCTGCAGGATGGGTGCACCAGGTGTGAATGGTGGTACGGCATGGGCGCTGGTCACAATCACCTCGCCACTGTCACCATGCAGAAAGCCATCAATCCGTGCCCACCCTGACAAACCCAGCTTGTCTGCAACCATCTCAATGCGTTGTTTTGCACCCTGTGGTGGTGATTGTTGTTGTGTACAAGTGGGGAGAGTGTGTAAAACAACAACTACTATCAACCACCACTTTTCAAAACATCAACCACCAATTCCCAAAACCACCACCTCTCCAACAACAGCAACGCACCTCTATGGCAGCAGTGGACACCAACCCCTCTGGTGGGGGTGTCAATGCCACTGCATGGCTCCCTCCCCGACATGCATGCTGCAGATCATCATGCAAGCTACTCCCTGATGCCACACCCTGCGGCCGCACAATCACAGATGGTGTAAGTGCTGCCATGGCACCTGCCTCCCCAATAACATAACATGCCACCTCCACCCATCGCCCCTCTCCCTGCGTGCACAGGTTGCAATCCCCATCGAGCGCCACATCGCTGCTGATGAATGGCTCAATGAGGAGCTCAGTGGGTGGGATGATGGGGAGGTGTGCCTCCCATGGCTGATCAGGGAGGTGCTCTTGTGGGATAACCGGCCATCTGATGAACAGGGAATGGTGATGAGGTATGACATGCGTGCATGTGCAATGATGTGTGAGCACACAATTTTGCTCAATACATATACACTGCTCAACACACCTTGCAGTGAGTGCAACAGCCATGGTATACAAGTCTGCTGCTGATGCAATGCGCAATGTGGTGGCATCCCCCACCCCCACGCCCCGGGGTGGCCGTATCGCCAACACCTCTGGGTTACCCACTGCAGCACGCAGGTCATCAAAAAATGGCTGCAATGGGTGTGGAGTTGTTTCTGGGTCGATAGGGTGACTGTTGATGGCGAGCATGGCAGCATCCAATTGGCTGATGGGCACTATGTGTTGTGGTGCCACATTGATGCCCACAGACTCCAGGCCTGTCAGCTGCGATGCTGTTGCAACCTGGAGAGTTTGTGGGTGTATAAATTGTGGATGGGGTGCATGTGTTTGGTGTATGGGATGTGTGGTTTGTACACGTTATGTTGATGATGATGATGATGATGATGATGATGCCTTGCACCAGTGCACCATCAGGCGAGAGAGACACGTGTTGCACCAACATACACACTCCACATGCACACACTCCATATGCACACACTCCACACACAAACACAACCTACCGCGTCATTGCACAGCTGCATTGCCATCCAATTGGCACCTGTGTACCGCACACCCAGTTCCTCAAATCCCATTGCGAGTGTGCCACTGGTTGCCAAATCATCCATCACTGCAATGAATACAACCTGTGTTGTGAGGGAGGTGGCGATATGCATGTGTACACTGAGAAGGTGATACGTGCATGTGTATGATGGAAAGGAACGCATGTGTATGAAGAACAGGAATAGATGCATGTGTGTACATGGACACACATGAGATCACCCCTTGTCATTAACACCCACACTCCTCCCCAACCACACTCCCCCCAAGTCACACACATACCGCATTCAGCTGCCTGGCCTCCAGCGCAAAGGTCTCCATATCAACAACCCGTGGTGGGGGTGCAGGGTCCCTCACTGCTCCCCCCCACAGTCGGGATACACCAGGAAGCTGTGATTGACTCATTTCAGCTTGAATTTGGGTCATCACTGCTTCTTGGGCACGCACAGTGGGGTCCTGTGTGGGTAGAGGAGGGTGTGATGTGTGTGAGGGTGTGGTGTGGTGTGTGTGGGTGTGGTGGTGTGCGTGTGTTGGGGGGGGGGTATGGCAAGGTATGCTCGGGGCTGCGTGGATGTGTTGTAGAGAGGTGCATTGGACAACATACATTACGTGTACAATGTATAGTGCAGGCAATCTGTTGTACATCTTAATACTCCCCTACCCACCCCAGTGGTATTCCCCTTTTCACCCACCCCAGTGATGTTGTCCTCATGTCCACATCAATCCACATCAATGTCCACATCAAACCCACATACCTTTACACGGGGCACCATGGTTTCACTCATCAGTGATGCCTCAGCTGCCAGTGCCACATCCACCATAGTGGTGCGTTGTAGCATATGGGGGGGGATTGCCCACACAAGTCGCTCTGCACACCCCGTGTCTGGTGGTGTGGGGTTGCTGTGGGGGGTGTGAGAGAAGAGGTGGGTATGCGTTGAGGTGCGTGTTGAGGTGGTGCAAGGGGTGGAACTCTGCTATCATCTATCTCGAGCATCTCAACCACCACCAACCATCCTTGTTCACATCTCAACCACCACCATCCGTCCCTATTCACATCTCAACAATCACCACATACCGTATTTGTGCAAGGGATAGTTCATCAGGAATCTCATCTTCCGGAAGGTTGAGCTCCAGCAGATTCCTCCTGCGAACCAACAGCTCTTTCCGCCGTGCCCGCTCCTCCAGCGTCCACGTGAGTGGTGCCATCATAAACAATTCAGTCTGCACACCTCGTTCGTGTTGCAACTGCTGCATGATGTGTCGACCACTGGCAA
>VFQP010000506.1_pt1 | contig 73058 bp, 71 predicted proteins | sample 3512351 | NCBI WGS metagenome assembly VFQP01 (sample SAMN10412372, study PRJNA504923) | tailings metagenome | isolation source: Relicate 1 Philex TSF1 revegetated site | place: Philippines: Tuba, Benguet | collected 2017-08-29
CGCGGATCGGCGTGAAGGCGCCCGTATAGGTCGCGGGGTTGGAGCGCGGCGTGCGCCCGATCGGCGACTGGTCGATGTCGATGACCTTGTCGAGGAATTCCAGCCCCTCGATCTTGTCGTGCTCGGCCGGATGCTCGCGCGAGCCCATGATGCGGCGCGACGCGGACTTGAACAGGGTTTCGATCAGGAAGGTGGACTTGCCGCCGCCCGAGACGCCCGTGACGCAGGTGAACGTGCCGAGCGGGATCTCCGCCGTTACGCGCTTGAGGTTGTTGCCACGCGCGCCGACGACCTTGAGCCGCTTGCCCTTCTTGCCCTTGCGCCGCTCCGGCCGGCTCGGGATCTGCAGCGCGCCGGACACGTATCGCCCCGTTAGCGATGCCGGGTTCGCCATGATCTCCGCCGGCGTACCTTCCGCGATTACCCGCCCGCCATGGACGCCGGCCGCCGGGCCGATGTCGACGACATAGTCGGCCGTCAGGATCGCGTCCTCGTCATGCTCGACGACGATGACGGTGTTGCCGAGGTCGCGCAGGTGCTTGAGCGTGTCGAGCAGCCGCTCGTTGTCGCGCTGGTGCAGGCCGATCGAAGGCTCGTCGAGCACGTAGAGCACGCCCGTGAGGCCCGAGCCGATCTGCGAGGCAAGCCGGATGCGCTGGCTTTCGCCGCCCGACAACGTGCCCGAATTGCGCGACAGCGCCAGATAATCGAGCCCGACATCGTTGAGGAAGCGCAGGCGCTCGCGGATTTCCTTGAGGATGCGACCGGCGATCTCGTTCTGCTTGGCGGTCAGTTCTTCCGGCAGCATCTCGAACCAGGCGCCTGCCTTGCGGATGGAGAGCTCCGTTACCTGGCCGATATGCTTGCCGGCGATCTTCACGGCCAGCGCCTCGGGCTTGAGGCGATAGCCATTGCAGGCGGGGCAGGGCGTTGCCGACATGAAGCGCTCGATCTCCTCGCGCATCCATGCCGATTCCGTTTCCTTCCAGCGGCGCTGCAGGTTCGGGATCACGCCCTCAAAGGTCTTCGACGTCTTGTAGGAGCGCAACCCGTCATCATAGGTGAACTCGACCCGCTTCTCGCCGGTGCCGTGCAGGATCGCGTTCCGGCCTGCCTCCGGCAGGTCGCGCCAGCGATCGCCGATCTTGAAGCCATAGGCCTTGCCGAGCCCCTCCAGCGTCTGCTGGTAGTAGGGAGAGGTGGACTTCGCCCACGGCGCGACCGCGCCTTCGCGCAAGGAGACATGCTCCTCCGGCACCACGAGCGCCGGGTCGATCGCCTGCTGCGAGCCGAGCCCGTCGCAGGCCGGGCAGGCGCCGAACGGGTTGTTGAACGAGAACAGCCGCGGCTCGATCTCGGGGATGGTGAAGCCGGAGACGGGGCAGGCAAACTTCTCCGAAAACACGATCCGCTCATGCGTCTCGTTGGCCGACTTGTTGACGGCATCCACGCCGGTCTGTGTTGCATCGAGCGGCCGGTCAGCGAATTCTGCGACCGCGATGCCGTCAGCGAGGCGCAACGCCGTCTCGATTGAATCGGCAAGGCGCGCTGCGAGATCGCCTCGCACGACGATGCGGTCCACGACGACATCGATGTCGTGCTTGTACTTCTTGTCGAGCGCCGGCACGTCGGCGATTTCGTAGAACTGGCCGTCAACCTTGACGCGCTGGAAGCCCTTCTTCTGGAGCTCGGCGAGTTCCTTGCGGTACTCGCCCTTGCGCCCGCGCACGATCGGCGCGAGCAGGAAGAGCCGCGTGCCTTCCTCGAGCGCCATCACGCGGTCGACCATCTGGCTGACCGTCTGGCTTTCGATCGGCAGGCCGGTCGCCGGCGAGTAGGGAACGCCTACGCGCGCGAAAAGCAGGCGCATGTAGTCATAGATCTCGGTGACGGTGCCGACCGTGGACCGCGGGTTCTTAGACGTCGTCTTCTGCTCGATCGAGATGGCCGGCGACAGCCCGTCGATCTGGTCGACGTCGGGCTTCTGCATCATCTCCAGGAACTGGCGTGCATAGGCCGACAGGCTCTCCACGTACCGCCGCTGGCCTTCCGCATAGATCGTGTCGAAGGCGAGCGACGACTTGCCGGAGCCCGACAGGCCCGTCATTACGATCAGGCTGTCGCGCGGCAGGTCGAGATCGACGTTCTTGAGATTGTGCTCGCGCGCGCCGCGAATGGAAATGAACTTGTGGTCGGCCATGGCCGGTCGCCGCCTCTCGAAGGATTTGGCCCTGCGGCCGTCATCCCGCTCATGTAGGTGTTCGTTCCCGCCGGTCGAGGGGCAGGGCGGCAACCTTTCTTCCGCTTTTTTGCAGCGCACGCAAGCAAAAAGAACAATTGCGGAACATTGTCCGGTGGACAGGCAGGCGATCACGTTTCATGACATCCCGGGATTGATGCTTGACGCAACGGAAGATGAGGCGCACGGTGTCCAGGTCGATCGGGTCTAAGGCTCGAAAAAGGCCGTTTCCCGCGCCGGACAGGGCAGCTTGCGAGACGCCGCGAGCACCGTGGAAGCTACCGGATCGACAGGGTCGAAACAGATGGAGGGAGGCTATGACTCCACCGGACAGGACCACTTGGCTTCGCTCTTGAAGACGAAGCCGCGCCAGCACTGACCGGGCGCCAGCCCCCGCAAGCGGCGCCTGCCAGACCGGCGTTCCACCACATCGCAGAGACTGCCTGTCGGATCATCGGGCCTGACCCGCGACGCATCCGAATCGAGACGCCGGCATGTACCGGTAGATGGCCTAAAAGCCACGAAACGCCCCGCGCTCGGCCCTGCCGAGGCGGGGTTTCGCTTTGACCGGCGCGCCAGGTCTTGACATGAACAAAAAAAGAACAAAGGAATTGTGGACGGTCGCCGGTGACGTGGCGTCCGGGGCGAGCGCTGTCGGTCGCGATCGGCTAGGGTGCGCGCTTTCGTTATGACGAGCGTAGGAGACAAGCGATGGCTGGCAGCGTCAACAAGGTAATCCTGGTCGGCAATCTTGGTGCGGACCCGGAAATCCGGCGCCTGAATTCCGGCGAGCCGGTCGTCAACCTGCGCATCGCCACCTCGGAAAGCTGGCGCGACCGTAATTCCGGCGACCGCAAGGAGCGCACGGAGTGGCACAACGTCGTCATCTTCAACGACAACCTCGCCAAGGTTGCCGAGCAGTACCTGAAGAAGGGCGCCAAGGTTTATCTCGAGGGCCAGCTCCAGACCCGCAAGTGGCAGGATCAGCAGGGCAACGATAAGTACACGACCGAGATCGTGCTGCAGAAATACCGCGGCGAACTGCAGATGCTCGACGGGCGCGGTGAAGGCGGCGGGTCGGTCGGCTATGACCGCGACAGCGGCGGCCGCGGCTCCGATTTCGGCCAGTCGAGCCCGCGCGAGTCGAGCCGTGGCGGCAACAGCGGCGGCGGTGGCGGCGGAAACTTCTCGCGCGATCTCGACGACGAAATCCCGTTCTGACGAGCATGTGCCAGATTTGCGGAGGCGCGCATGATGCGGCGCTGGTCACCCGGCCGGCGCACCGTCTTGCGGGCTTCTCATGGTTTGGTGATGCCGACGATGCGGGCGGCGCGATGCGCAGCCTGCTAGGCCGCGCCCGCAGCGCTGCCGATGCAGCCTCGCCACTCTGGCGCAGCCCCACCGTCTGCCTGACCTGGAGCCTCGACGACGACACCCGCCACTTCGCGGGCTTCGCGCTCGACGAGGGAGCGGACGCGGCGGGCCTCGAGACCGTCGAATTGCCGGAGATGGAGTTCCTTTCGCGCTGGCACGGCGAGGGCGACGGCGCCGTCGTCATGAGCTACGCGGCGATGTTCGAGATCCTGCCGTCGCTTGATCGGAGTTGGGAGACCTCGCACTTCCATCATCGTGAGGAATACCCACCAGACGTGGATCCTGCGACCGCCGACGCGATGCGCATCATGCTGCCCGTAAAGGCCTGATCTCGCGATGCTGTCGCCTTTCCTGTCGGGCTTCGGGCTCGGCATCTCGCTGATCGCCGCGATCGGGGCGCAAAACGCCTTCATCCTGCGCCAGGGGCTGATCCGAAGGCACGTCTTCGTGCTCTGCCTGATCTGCGCGCTCTCGGATGCGTTGCTGATCGCGGCCGGCGTCGCGAGCCTCGGCACGCTGATCGTGGCCTCGCCGACGCTGATCACCGTGGTCACGATCGGCGGCGCGGCTTTCCTCTTCGCCTATGCCGCGATCGCGCTCCGCCGCGCGCTGAGGCCGGCGGCCATGCAGGCTGCCGCGCGCGGCGAGGAAAGCCTCAAGGCAGCGGTGTCGGCGTGCCTCGCCTTCACCTTCCTCAACCCGCATGTCTATCTGGATACGGTGGTGCTGCTCGGCTCGCTGTCGGCCGGCTTCGAGGGGGCAGGGCGACTGGCCTATGGCCTGGGCGCCGCCGCCTCGTCCTTCGTCTGGTTCTTCGCGCTCGGCTATGGAGCGCGGCTGCTGGCGCCGGTCTTCGCCCGACCCGCCGCCTGGCGCGTGCTCGACATCCTGATCGCGATCGTCATGTCGGCGATCGCAATCGGCCTGCTTGCCCGCCTATTTGGCTGAGGCGGTGGCGGGCTGCTGGCGGCGGATGAAGAGGAGTGCGGCTGCGATCGCGCCCGAGCCGATGGCGCGGTACTGTCCGGCGAGCGCCTGCTTCTGCTTGTCGGTCGGCTTCTGATTGGTGTTGGTCTGCATCGTTGGTCCCCACGAACGGTTTGAAGATGGCCCGAGGGATGCCGCCCGATTCGGACGGAAAGGTGGCTCGCCTGCGGCGGCAGCAAGGAAGTTCGGTGCAATTGGAGCGTCATGATTAATCGTTCGTTTATGATGCCTTGTGGCAACACCGCTGCGCCCGATCTTGACGCCGCACGGCTTGCCCGCCATAAGGCTCGGCGATGAAAACGGCTTTCGCCATTATCGGCATTTGCATTATCGGCTAGCGCCAACGCTGGTCCGGACGTTTTCGCCCTCTTCAAAGACGTGAAAATCGCCCTGGCCGGCACGGTCGGGAAGGGCTTTGCATGTCTGGAGGGCTTCGCCTCTACAATACGTTGACGCGCACGAAGGAAGACTTCGTGCCGATCGATGCCACGAACGTGCGCATGTATGTCTGCGGGCCGACCGTCTACGACTTCGCCCATATCGGCAATGCGCGGCCGGTCATCGTCTTCGACGTGCTCTACCGGCTCCTTCGGCATCTCTATGGCGAGAAGGCCGTCACCTATGTCCGCAACATCACGGACGTCGACGACAAGATCAACGCGCGCGCGCTGCGCGATCATCCCGGCCTGCCGCTGAACGAGGCGATCCGGCTCGTGACCGAGCGGACGGCCGCGCAGTTTCACGAGGATGTCGCTGCACTTGGTTGCCTGGCCCCGACGGTGGAGCCGCGCGCGACCGAGTTCGTTCTGCCGCGCGCGGACGGCCGCGCCGACATGGCGAGCCTGATTCAATCTCTTATCGATCGCGGCCATGCCTATGAGGCGAATGGCGAAATCCTCTTCCGCGTCGGCTCTATGGCGGACTATGGCAGGCTGTCTGGCCGCAATCTGGAAGACAACATCGCCGGAGCTCGCGTCGCCGTCGACGCCCATAAGGAAAACGCTGCCGACTTCGTGCTCTGGAAGCAGTCGGCTCCGGACGAGCCCGGCTGGGATGCCTCCTTCCGTGTGGGCGGCGTCGACAAGGCGATCCGCGGCCGCCCCGGCTGGCACATCGAGTGCTCGGCCATGTCGGCCGCCTATCTCGGCGAAGTTTTCGACATCCATGGCGGCGGGCTCGACCTGATCTTCCCGCACCACGAGAACGAGATCGCCCAGTCCCGCTGCGCCCACGGCACCGACCGCATGGCCAATTACTGGCTCCACAACGGCTTCCTCCAGGTCGAGGGGAAGAAGATGTCGAAGTCGGAGGGGAATTTCACGACCATCCGCGACGTGCTCGCCGACTGGCCGGGCGAAGTGGCGCGCTTCACCATGCTGAAGACGCATTATCGCCAGCCGATCGACTGGCGCCTTAAGGACCTCGAAGCGGCAGCCCGCACGCTCGACGACTATTACGCCGTCGCTGCAGCCGAGGAGGGCACTCAGCCCGACGCAGCCGTCATCGAGGCGCTGAGCGACGACCTCAACACGGCAAAGGCGATCTCCGAGATCGCTCGACTGCGCAAGGCAGCACTCGGCAAGGGCTCGCCTAAGGATTTCGCTGCCTTTGCCGGCTCGCTCCGCTTCATGGGCTTCCTCCAGAAGGACAATGATAGCTGGACGGCACAACGCGGCCTCGTGTCGGACGTCGCGGATGAAGACGTCGCCGCCATCGTCGCCCGCCGCCTCGACCACATCCGCGCCAAGGACTGGGCCTCCGCTGACCGCATCCGCGACGAACTCCTCGAAAAGGGCATCCAGCTCAAGGACGGCAAGGACCCCGCCACCGGCGAGCGCGTGACGACATGGGAGGTCAAGCGATGAGCGCGCTCCGCACCCTCTACCCCGAGATCGAGCCCTTCGAGACCGGCTTCCTCGACGTCGGCGACGGACACACGATCTACTGGGAGCGTGTCGGCACAAGGGGCGGCAAGCCGGCGGTGTTCCTGCATGGCGGGCCGGGCGGCGGGATTTCGCCGGTGCATCGGCGGCTCTTCGATCCTGCGCACTATGACGTGATTCTCTTCGACCAGCGCGGCTGCGGGCGCTCGACGCCGCACGCGGAACTCGAGGCCAACACAACCTGGCACCTTGTCGCCGACATCGAGCGGCTGCGCGAACTGGCCGACTTCGACAGATGGCTGGTCTTCGGCGGGTCCTGGGGCTCGACGCTTGCGCTCGCCTATGCCGAGACGCATCCCGAGCGCGTCAGCGAGCTTGTCGTGCGCGGCATCTACACGCTGACGAAGCCCGAGCTCGACTGGTACTACCAGTTCGGCGTCTCGGAGATGTTCCCCGACAAGTGGGAGCGTTTCCAGGCGCCGATCCCGGAAGACGAGCGCGGCGACATGATGGCTGCCTACCGCAAGCGCCTGACGCATCCCGACCGCGCCGTGCGGGTGGAGGCGGCCAAGACGTGGAGCCTCTGGGAAGGCGAGACCATCACGCTCCTGCCGGAGCCGCAGACCGCCGGCAAATTCGGCGAGGACGAGTTCGCGCTCGCCTTCGCCCGCATCGAGAACCACTTCTTCGTCCATGCCGGCTGGCTGGAGGAGGGGCAGCTCCTGCGCGATGCTAGCAAGCTCGCCGGCATTCCGGGCGTCATCGTCCACGGCCGCTACGACATGCCGTGCCCCGCCAGATACGCCTGGCAGCTGGCGAAAGCCTGGCCGGACGCGGAGTTCTTCCTGATCGAGGGCGCCGGCCACGCCTTTTCCGAACCCGGCATCCTCGACCGGCTGCTCTATGCCACCGACACATTCGCGGGGAAGTCATGACCAAGGAACGCATCTACCTGTTCGACACGACGCTTCGTGATGGCCAGCAGACGCCCGGCATCGATTTCTCCGTCGAGGACAAGGTGCAGATCGCGGGCATGCTGGACCAGTTCGGCCTCGACTATGTCGAGGGCGGCTATCCGGGCGCCAACCCGACCGACACCGCCTTTTTCGCGAAGAAGCGGACCGAGCGCGCGAGCTTCGTCGCCTTCGGTATGACCAAGCGGGCAGGGGTCTCCGCCTCGAACGATCCGGGGCTGGCGACGCTCCTGCAGTCGAAGTCGGACGCCATCTGCCTCGTGGCGAAAAGCTGGGATTATCATGTCCGTGTCGCGCTTGGCTGCACCAACGAGGAGAACCTCGAGTCGATCCGCGAATCCGTGAAAGCCGTGGCAGCCTCAGGCCGCGAGCCGATGGTGGATTGCGAGCACTTCTTCGACGGCTATAAAGCCAATCCCGACTACGCGCTCGACTGCGCGAAGGCCGCCTATGAGAGCGGAGCGCGCTGGGTAGTGCTTTGCGACACCAATGGCGGCACGCAGCCGGCCGAGGTCCGCGAGATCGTGCGTGCGGTGATCGCGGCCGGCATCCCCGGCGCGTCGCTCGGCATCCACGCCCATGACGACACCGGCCAGGCGGTCGCCAATTCGCTCGCCGCCATCGATGCCGGCGTGCGCCAGGTGCAGGGCACGCTGAACGGCATCGGCGAGCGCTGCGGCAACGCCAACCTCGTCACCATCATCCCGACGCTGATGCTGAAGCCGGCCTTTGCCGACCGCTTCGAGACCGGCGTCTCGGCCGAAAACCTCGCCGGCATCGCGCGCCTGTCGCGCGCCTTCGACGAGCTGCTCAACCGCGCGCCGGCCACGCAGGCGCCCTATGTCGGGTCCTCCGCCTTTGCTACCAAGGCCGGCATCCACGCCTCCGCGCTCCTTAAGGAGCCGGAGACCTATGAGCATGTTCCGCCGGAGACCGTCGGCAACACGCGCCGCGTCATGGTCTCCGACCAGGGCGGCAAGTCCAACTTCATCGCCGAGCTGAAGCGCCGCGGCATCGCGGTCGACAAGGACGATCGCCGGCTCGACACGCTGATCTCGATCGTCAAGGAGCGCGAGGCGCAGGGCTATGCCTATGAGGGCGCCGATGCGAGTTTCGAACTGCTTGCCCGCCGCACCCTGGGCCGCATCGAGGAGTTCTTCCACGTCGAAAGCTTTCGCTGCATGGTCGAGCGCCGCTATGACGCCAATGGCAATCTCAAGACGGTGTCGGAAGCGATCGTGAAGGTGCTCGTCGACGGCGAGGAGCGCATGTCGGTTGCCGAGGGCAACGGCCCCGTCAACGCGCTCGACATCGCGCTGCGCAAGGATCTCGGCAAGTTTCAGGCCGAGATCGGCGACCTCGAGCTGGTCGACTACAAGGTCCGCATCCTCAATGGCGGCACCGAGGCCATCACGCGCGTGCTGATCGAATCGCAGGACGACACCGGCCGCCGCTGGTGGACCGTCGGTGTCTCCGACAACATCATCGACGCCTCCTTCCAGGCGCTGATGGATTCCATCATCTACAAGCTCCTGAAGAACCGCGACGACGCGGTGCTGGCGGCGGAGTAGTCTGGGCAGGGGTCCTGGCGACCTCACGCCGACGGAAGGCGTTGCGAAACCCCCACCCTGAATCCCTCCCCACAAGGGGGAGGGAGTCGTCTGGCGCCTCGCGTGTGCTTGATGGGGCAGGGCAGAAATACGCTCGACGCTCACGTTCCCCTCCCACCTGTGGGGAGGGGTACAGGGTGGGGGTCGCGCCACCCCATCAGCTGCTCCCACCCGACAAGGTTGCACCCCGCCGCCGCAACCCATCACTGAAATTGAACCGTCCATCCCGCAATTCGCGTTTGAACGGACGGCGTTCCCGGTCCACAAGGCGGCATGCTCGACCAGCCGAACACCCAGCCTCGCGATCTCGTCGTCCAGCCGCAGGACAGCCCCCGCGGGCTGATCTTCGCGCTGAGCGCCTACGCGCTATGGGGCGTGATGCCGCTCTACATGAAGGCTGTGTCGCACATCCCGCCGCTCGAGGTGCTGTCCTACCGCGTGCTGGCCTCGATCCCCGTCGCCGGTCTGATGATCCTCATCCTGCGGCGCACGGCCGATATCCGAGCCGCGCTGAAATCGCCGCGCACGTTGATCATGGCAGGCATCACGGCCGCGATGATCACGTCAAACTGGGGCGTCTATGTCTGGGCGATTGGGGCAGAGCGCACGATCGAGACGGCGCTGGGCTACTACATCAACCCGCTCATGAGCGTGGCGCTGGGCGCGATCGTTCTCAAGGAAAAGCTCTCCCGTCTGCAACTCGGCGCCGTCGGCCTTGCGCTCGTCGCGGTCGCGATCCTCACCTATGAGGCCGGCGGATTGCCCTGGGTGTCGCTTTTCCTGGCGGCGACGTTTGCCGGCTACGGCTTCCTCAGGAAGACGCTGCCGGTCGGCCCGACGCAGGGCTTCTTCCTCGAAGTCATGCTGGTCGCGCCGCTGGCGCTCGCCTATGTCGTCTGGGCGACGACGCGCGGCGATGGCCACTTCATGACGGGTGATGGGGTCGATACGGGGCTCCTGCTCCTGGCCGGGCCTGTCACGGCGGTGCCGCTGATCCTCTACGCCTTCGGCGCCAAGCTCCTGCGCATCTCGACCATCGGCATCCTGCAATATGTCGCGCCGACCATGATCGCCGCGATCGCGATCTTCGTATTCCGCGAGCCTTTCGGGACCGAGCGCTTCATTGCCTTCGTGTTCATCTGGGCCGCGCTTGCGCTCTACACCTGGTCGATGATCGCGCAGCGACGCGCAAGCCCGCCGACGGCAGCCGAATAGGTCAGAGCTTCTCGATCACCGCCGAGTCGCCCTCCGCAGCCCAGCTGCGTCGGCTAGCGGTCTCTAGGATCGCCGGCACGATGTCTTCCGCGCGGTCGATGACGAGCGGCTGGATCTTGTTCTGCGAATGCAGGAAGCCCGCTTCCTTCATGTGATTGATCAGCGACAGCATCGGGTTCCAGAACCCGTCGATATTGGCGAAGACGATCGGCTTCTCGTGCCGGCCGAGCTGCGCCCAGGTCATGATCTCGACGATCTCCTCCAGCGTGCCGATGCCGCCCGGCAGCGCCACGAAGGCATCGGAGCGCTCGAACATGGCGTGCTTTCGCTCATGCATGTCCTGCGTCACGATCAATTCGTCGAGATGCGTCAGCGCGTCTTCCGTCGCCTCCTTGTTCATCAGGAAGCGCGGGATGATGCCGGTGACTTCGCCGCCGGCCGCCATGGTCGCTGCGGCGACCGCACCCATGAGCCCACGCGTGCCGCCGCCATAGACGAGGCGTAGTCCGTTCCGGCCGAGGCTGGCGCCGAGCGCATCGGCGGCAGCCTTGTAGGCGGGTTCGCGTCCGGACGAGGAGCCGCAATAGACGCAGACGGATCGAATCAAGCTCATGAAAACATCCTCGTCTTCGACCAAAGCCGGTCAAGCATGTTCCGGCCTTTTTCTTGTCGCACTTGCTAAAACAAGCTAGACCCCGGAAATCCGGCTAAGAGTCGGCGCGCGGGCACTCTGCTTCGGCTGGCCTGGGTAGCCGGCCGGCCAGGGCAGGGGAAGGCGCATATGCTCGAAACTCGGATCAAGGTGCTTCTATTTGCGGCCGGTGCAGCGGTTGCAGCGCTCGGATACTCTTTCTACACCGGCGCGCTCGACCAATGGGTTAGGCCGCAGGCACCGATCGCGGCGACCGAGCCGGCGGAGCCTGCCGAGGCGCAGCTAGACGCCGAGACGGCAGCCGACGAGGCGGAAGCCCCGGCCGAAGAGACAGCCGACGCCGCGCCCGAGCCAACGGACGTTACCGCGCCGAGCTTCGATCTCGTGCGCGTCGAGCCTGACGGTTCGATGGTCGTCGCAGGCACGGCCGCGCCTGGCTCCAAGATCGAGATCGTGAGTGGCTCGACCGTTCTGGCGACTGTCGAGGCTGGCGCGGAAGGCGACTTCGCCGCCGTGCTCGACGAGCCGCTCGCCCCCGGCGATTATCAGATCGTGCTGCGCGCCACCGCCGATGACAATACCGTCGCAACCTCGACCCAGACCGCCATTGTCGCCGTTCCCGCAGACCCCGATGGCCAGGTGCTGGCGCTCGTCGAAGAGCCGGGCGAGCCTTCGCGCCTGATCACCGTACCGAGCGTGGAAGAGGCCGAAACGCTTGCCGTCGCTGAAGCGGCCGAGGATGAAGCCGGCGAGGCTCCCGCGGAAGCCGCAGGTGAAACCGAAGAGCCGGCGATCGTGGCCGTGGAAGCCGACACGCCTGCGCAGGGCGAGGAGGCTTCGGCAGAGCCCGCTCCCTCGGTTGCGGAGACCAACGCGCCTGCCGAGACCGATGCGCCTGAAGAGCCTGCCGTGGCAGCCGAGACCCCCGTCACCCCGGTGGTCGAGGAGGCTGAGCAGATCGCGTCGCTTCCCGCGCCAAGCGCGGCCCAGGAGGCCGATCCGAGCCGCCTGTTCGTCGAGGCCGTCGAGATCGACGGGCCGACGGTTTTTGTGGCTGGCCAGGGCGAGCCCGGACGCACCGTGCGCGTCTACGCCAACGAGATCCTGCTCGGCGATTCGATCGTCTCGCCGCAGGGCCGCTTCCTTGTAGAGGCGCAGCGCGAGCTGCCGGTCGGCGACTACATCATCCGCGCCGACATGCTCGCCGCCGACGGCTCGGTTGTCGCGCGCGCTGCGGTGCCGTTCCAGCGTGAACCCGGTGAAGCGATCGCCGCCGTCGCGCCGGGCGTGATGGCCCCGTCGCAGGCTGTGGAGGACGAAGCCGACCAGTCCGTCGCCATGGCGACCGAGGCTCCTGCCGCGGCATCGTCCCCGGCCGCCGCACCGGCTCCGGCGCCGACCGAGGAGATCGTCGAGGATGAGCCGGTTGCACCCGCTCCGGCTGTTTCGGAGGACGCGGCTACCGATACGCCGGCAGATCAGCCGGCGTCCGCAGCGCCGGCAGCCAACACGGACAATGCGGCTGCCGATGAGGCCGCACCGGAGCCAGCGCCCGCTCAAGCCGACACCGCAGCCGCGGCTCCGTCCGTCGCCGCACCCGAACCGACGGCGCCCGCACCAGAACCAGCCGCCGCCGCGCCTGCGGACGAGCCGACTGTGACCGAGCAGCCCGCGACCGCACCGTCGTCCGCGGAGGTCCCCGAGACCGACGCGTCGCAGGACGAGCCAGCGCCAGCAGTCACAGAACCGGTTGAACAAGCCGAGCAACCCGCGCAGCCAGTGCCGTCCGAACAATCTGCAAGCCCGGCGCCTGCCGTCGCCGAAACGGCTGCCGAGCCAGACGCTTCGGACGCACAGGCGCAGACCGGGTTGCAAACGACGCCAACCGCTCCGGCTGCCTCCGAGACGCCGGCTGCGCCGGCCAGCCCGCCCGCAGCCGTTCCGACCACGCCTGCGCAGCCCACTCCTGCCCAGAACCAGACGGCGGTCGCAGCCGCTCAGCCACAGGAAACCATGTCGCCGGCGCTCCAGTCGGTCGACGGCGCCGTCATCATCCGCCGTGGCGACAATCTCTGGCGCATCTCGCGCCGGGTCTATGGCCGCGGCGTGCGCTACACGACGATCTACCTCGCCAACCAGGACCAGATCCGAGACCCGGACCTGATCCTGCCTGGCCAGATTTTCTCCGTTCCGTCGTCCACGCCCGAAGGCGAGGCGGCGAACATGGAGGCGATCGGTGAGCAGGCGGTCGATCCGGATGCCGTGCCGGCCGAGGCCACCAACTGACAAAAAAAAGGGCGCCCTCGGGCGCCCTTCTTGCATCTTCGGAGTTCATCGTATATCGCCGATGAACGATGAACAAGGCAACCCACCCCGAGATTGACGGTCTCGCTCTGCGCCTCGGCGCGCTCGCCCATCCGGCGAGGCTTCGCATCCTGCGCCATCTGGCCGAGGAAGAATGCTGCTGCTGCAAGGACGTGGTGCACCGTCTCGACCTGGCGCAATCGACCGTCTCGCAGCACCTCAAGGTGCTCGTCGAGGCCGGTCTCGTCTCCATGGAGACAGCCGGGCAGCGGTCACATTATCGCATCGACCTTACGGCACTCGCGGGGCTCGCCGGCTCCATGGACGATCTCATCAAGACCTGCTGCGCTCCCTCCGCGCGCCCCTGAGTTTTCTGAAAGCCCAGCCCAGTGCCCAAGACCGTTTCTGCCGATAGCGGCTCCGTCTTCTCCACGCTGAAGAACCTTTGGCCCTATATGTGGCCGGCAGACCGCGCCGATTTGAAGATGCGCGTCGTCTGGGCGACGGTTGCGCTCGTCGTCGCGAAGCTCGTCCTCGTTCTGGTGCCGTACTTCTTCAAATGGGCGACCGACGCGCTCAATGGCCAGTTCACCGCGCCCGAATGGGCGCCGGCGCTGCTCGTCACGCCGGTGATGCTGGTCGTCGCCTACAATGTCGTGCGCATCGTGCAACTCGGCTTCAACCAGCTGCGCGACGCGCTCTTTGCCCGCGTCGGCCAGCACGCCGTGCGCCAGCTTGCCTACAAGACCTTCGTCCACATGCACGAACTGTCGCTGCGCTTCCATCTGGAGCGCCGCACCGGCGGCCTGTCCCGCGTCATCGAGCGCGGCGTGAAGGGCATCGAGACGATCGTGCGCTTCACCATCTTGAACACTGTTCCGACCATCCTCGAATTCGCGCTCACCGCCATCATCTTCGCGGTCGCCTATGGCTGGATCTACGTCGCGATCATCGCGGCGACCGTCGTGCTCTACACCTGGTTCACCGTGAAGGCGTCCGACTGGCGCATCGTCATCCGCCGGCAGATGAACGACAGCGACACCGATGCCAACACCAAGGCGATCGACTCGCTCCTCAACTTCGAGACGGTCAAGTATTTCGGCAACGAACGCATGGAGGCCGAACGCTTCGACCGCTCCATGGCCCGCTACGAGGATGCGGCCACCAAGACCTGGACCTCGCTCGGCTGGCTGAACTTCGGCCAGGGCGTCATCTTCGGCGTCGGCATGCTGGCCGTCATGGCGCTGTCGGCCTGGGAGGTGCAGCAGGGCACGCAAACGATCGGGGACTTCGTCTTCGTCAACGCCATGCTCATGCAACTCTCCGTGCCGCTCAACTTCATCGGCTTCATCTACCGTGAAATCCGCCAAGGCCTCACCGACATCGAGAACATGTTCGAACTGCTCGATGTGCCGCCGGAAGTGAGGGATCGCGACGATGCAAAGGCGCTCGCGATCGGGGCAGGGGCCGTGCGCTTCGACGACGTGCATTTCGCCTACGACCCGGCGCGCCAGATCCTCAAGGGCATCAGCTTCGAGGTGCCGGCCGGGCACACGGTTGCGATCGTGGGCCCGTCGGGTGCCGGCAAGTCGACCATCTCGCGCCTGCTCTTCCGCTTCTACGACGTCCAGAAGGGCTCGATTACGATCGACGGGCAGGACGTGGCCTCGGTCACGCAGGCTTCCCTGCGCTCCGCCATCGGCATGGTCCCGCAGGATACCGTGCTCTTCAACGATACGATCGCCTACAACATCCGCTACGGCCGTATCGGCGCGAGCCGCGAGGAGATCGAGCGCGCCGCCGAGATGGCTCAGATCGGACCTTTCATCCGCCAGCTTCCGGACGGCTTCGACACCATGGTCGGCGAGCGCGGCCTCAAGCTCTCCGGCGGCGAGAAGCAGCGCGTTGCGATTGCCCGCACGATCCTGAAGGCGCCGCCGATCCTCATCCTCGACGAGGCGACCTCGGCGCTCGACACCCGCACCGAGCAGGAAATCCAGGCAGCCCTCGATTTGGTGAGCCGCGGCCGCACCACCATCGTGATTGCGCACCGGCTCTCCACCATCATCGCCGCCGACGAGATCATCGTGCTGGAGGACGGCCAGATCGCCGAGCGCGGCCGACATGCCGAACTGCTCGCAAAGAATGGCCTCTACGCCCAGATGTGGGCCCGCCAGCGCGAAGCCACCGAAGCCGAAGAGCGCCTGCGCAAGGCCCGCGAGGAAGACGATCTCGGCGTCATCGTGCGCAAGCGAACCTCGGAAGTCTGACCGCTCTTCACTGTCGCTCGGGCACTGCTGCCTGAGAACTCCCTTCCTCTCCCCCGGGCAGGGGGAGAGGTGGCCCGCAGGGCCGGAGTGGGGGTGCTTCGAGCGCTGGCTGGAAGATGGAGGCCCAGAACAAGCACTCGACCCCACCCCGCCCATCCGCCGCACCGGCCTCGGAATTGCCCCCGTGGACCCTTTCCGCTATCAGGCCGTTTGCCTTTCAGGAACGGATGCGAGCCCCATGAGCCTTGTCGACACGATCAGGAATACCTTCGTGCCCATAAATCGCGAGGGCTATCCGTTCATCGCAGCCTTTGCTGGTGTCACGCTTCTCTTCGCGCTTTTTTCCACGACGCTGTTCTGGATCGGGCTCATCCTCACGGGGTGGTGCGTGTTCTTTTTCCGTGATCCCGAGCGCATCACGCCGGTCGATGACCGGCTCGTGATCAGCCCGGCAGACGGGTTCGTCTCGGCCGTCGGGCCGGCCGTGCCGCCGCGCGAGCTCGAGCTCGGGCCGGGCGAGATGACGCGCATCTCCGTCTTCATGAACGTGTTTTCCTGCCACGTGAACCGCGCCCCCGTGCGCGGCCGCATCTCGCGCATCGAGCATCGGCCGGGCAAGTTCCTGAACGCGGACCTCGACAAGGCGAGTACGGAGAATGAGCGCAACGGGCTCGTCATCGAAAGCCCGCACGGCCAGATGGCGGTAGTTCAGGTGGCTGGCCTCGTGGCGCGGCGTATCGTCTGCTGGGCTGAAGCCGGCACCGATATTTCCGTCGGCGATCGCTTCGGCATCATTCGGTTCGGCTCGCGCCTCGACGTCTATCTGCCGAAGGGCGCGGTCCCTCGCGTTGCGATCGGCCAGACGGCGGTCGCTGGCGAGACCGTTCTTGCCGACTTCTCCGAGACGGCGGCCTCGCCGTTGGTGAGGATCAGCTGATGGCGGTCGACCCGCAGACCGAGAAGCATCGCCGTCAGCGCTTGCGCGAAATCCCGCTGCGCATGGTCCTGCCGAACCTCGTCACTGTTCTGGCGATCTGCGCCGGTCTGTCGGGCATTCGGCTCGCTTTCGAAGGCCGGTTCGAAATCGCGGTCGCGATGGTGCTCTTGGCCGCCGCGCTCGACGCCATCGATGGCCGGCTCGCGCGCATGCTCAAAGCCACGTCCGATTTCGGCGCGCAGATGGATTCGCTGGCCGACATCGTCAATTTCGGCGTCGCGCCCGCGCTCGTGCTTTACGCTTACCTGCTCAACGGGACCGGCGCCTTCGGCTGGACCTGCGCGCTGGTGTTCGCGATTGCCTGCGGGCTTCGTCTCGCTCGCTTCAACATCATGCTCGACGATCCGCACAAGCCGCACTGGAAGAACGATTTCTTCGTCGGCGTCCCGGCGCCGGCCGGTGCGGCGCTTGTCATGCTGCCGGTCTATTTCGGTTTCATCGGCGTGCCGCCCGGCACTGGCTTCGCCGTTGCCGCTGCCGCGTACACGATTGCCATCGCTCTCCTCATGGTCAGCCAGATCCCGGTCTATTCGGGCAAAAACGGCCTGCGAGTCCGCCGCGATCTCGTCGTTCCGCTGATCCTGATCATCGTTTGCTATGCCGCCCTGCTGTTTTCCTATACGTGGCACACGCTCGCCGTCAGCGCGCTCGTCTATCTGGCTGCGCTGCCCTTCGGCATGCGGCTCTACGCGCGGCGTGAGGCGAAGTGGCAGGCGGAAAAGACCGCCCCCTGATCAGGCAGCGTTGGTGGCAGCCACTGCATCCTCGGCGAGCTTGCGGACCGCCTGATAGTCCGTCTTGCCGGTTCCCATCACCGGGATCTCGTCGGCCGTCACGATCAGCGCCGGCAGCGCCAGTTCGCTGTATCCGAGCGCCTTCGCGTGCTTGCGTAGCGCCGCGCGGTCGGCCTGCGGCTCTGTGGTGATGAGCACGATCCGCTCGCCCTTGCGATCGTCCGGCAATGCGAGGGCCGCATGCTTGCCCTCGAGCCAGAGCGACTGCGCCAGCATCTCGACGGCGCCGAGCGAGACCATCTCGCCGGCGATTTTGGCAAACCGCTTCGCCCGGCCGGCAATCGCGATGAAGCCTTCGCGATCCACGCGCACGATGTCGCCCGTGTCATGCCAGCCATCCTGCGGCGCGGTTACCGCGCCGGAGCCGCTCTGGTCGACATAGCCCATCATGACGTTCGGTCCCGAGACGAAGAGCCTGCCGCCATCCTCGATGCCTTCAACCGGCTCGAGCCGCATGCGCATGGCCGGCAGGAGACGGCCGACGGTGCCGGACCGCGCCTGCGTCGCCGTGTTGACGGCGGCAACCGGTGCGGCTTCCGTCATGCCGTAGCCTTCGAGCACAGTGACGCCGAACCGCTCTGCCCAAACCCGCTGCGTCTCCGCCCGCACGGCCTCCGCTCCGGCGACCACCATCCGTAAGCTGGCGAAATCGCCTTCCTCTGCGGTGCGGGCGTAGGCGGCGAGGAACGTGTCGGTGCCGAGCATGATCGTCGGCTTCACCTTGGCGACCGTCTCCGGCACGCCGCGATAATGCAGCGGGGAGGGGTAGAGATAGAGCCGCACACCGCCCATCAGCGGCAGGAACAGGCCCGCCATCAGCCCGAAGGCGTGGAAGACCGGCAGCACGTTGAAGAGCATGTCGCGCGGCGAGAATGCGATGCGCGAGGCGACCTGCGCCACGTTGGCGACAAGATTGCGATGGCTGAGCACGACAGCCTTCGGCGCGCTTTCAGAGCCCGAGGTGAACATCATGATCGCTGGCGTGTCGCCGCGCGTGCGCGTCAGCGGCTGGCGCCAGAAGAGAGCAGCCGAAAGCTTGGCGAAGAGCGTTGCCGATGCGCGGACGTCCTCGAGCCAAAGGAAGCGGGCGCCGGCTGCCTCCAGCGCCGCAACCTCCTCGTCGAGCTTCACGCGCTCGATGAAGGCGCGCGACGAGACGACGAGCCTGACCGAGCCGGTTCGCGCCGCCGCCGCGAGGTTGCCAGGCCCGGCGGTGTAGTTGAGCATCCCGGCCACGCCGCCGGCCGATTGCACGGCGACCACTGCGGCAGCCGTCGGTGCTGCGTTCGGCAGGAAGATGCCGACCACGTTGCCCGGTGCCGACCGCTGCGAAATCGCGACCGCCATCACCCGCGCCGCCATCATCAGGCGGCGGTAGCTCATGCTGACGCCCTGGAAATCTTCGACGGCAATCCTTTGCGCGCCGAACCGGGATGCCGCGTCCCTCATGGCGGAAAACAGCGTCTGCCGCGCCGGCATCCATGATTCCATATGCGTCTCGGCGCAGCGGTCGAGAAGCCCGAAGGAGGGCCGCAGCGTCACCACGCCGGCTGCCTTCTGGAGCTCGGGGATCGTTCTCGGAGCGAGCGCCGAGACCTTGAGGCTGGCCATCCACACCCGTGGGTCGCCGGTGTCCGGCAGTGCCATGAAGCCGTGCCGCGACGCCGCGATGTGCACCGGCACCACGTTTGCCTCGGCCCGAAGTGCGATCCGCGCCACGGCGCGGTAAAGCCGGAACGCGCGCTGGTCCGGTTCAACCGGGGAGGGCATGTAGACCGCAATCCGTCCATTGCCGCGCAGGAGCCGGACGAGCCGCCGCGAGATGAAGAGATGTGCCGGATTGAACGCGATCGTGCGTCCGAGGTCCCGCCACGGCTCCAGCCACCAGGCTTTCGCCGAATACTCGTCCAGAATGTGCAGCGTATCGTCGGGCAGGAGCGCGAGCATCACCGCTGGATCGAGCCGGCTCTCATGCGTGACCACATAAATGACGCGTCGCGTTTCGCGCACGGCTGCGATGGAGCGATCGTCGATCGAGAACAACGCCTTGAGCGGCGCATGGAGCAAAGCCTGGCGAAAGCCGGTGCCCGTGCGGTAGACGACATAGGCGGCCCCGGCGAGCCAGACGGCCGCGACCAGGGCCACGAAGGCGATCAGATCGAGCATGGTCGTCTCCCGGCACGCATAAACCCGGCAGCGCGCCGGTCCCTCATTGGAGAGGGTAGCGGAAGGGGGCCGAAGGTCAATGCGTCGCGGCCTGCACCCTTGCATCGCCGGCCAGTTCCTGTATATCCGCGCCACATCTGCCGGTCCCGTCTGGGGGCTGAACGGAGGGCCTCGGCCCGTTTCCCGCCACCGGAAAGCGAACCGAGCGAGAGGGGCATGACCCTTCCGCCTCCCGTGTCTCCGCTCTCGACCGTCTCGATCATGCGCCTTTCTCCCGCCTCAAGCGGTTCAGGAGGGGTCGCAGAGGCTTTAGCCGTCGGGCCCGCGCAGGAGTGAAGAGAAAGGCAAAGAAACGATGTCTCTGTACGAACACGTCTTCCTTGCCCGTCAGGACCTGTCGCAGCAGCAGGTCGATGCCCTTGTCGAGCAGTACAAGGGTGTCGTCGAATCTGCCGGTGGCTCGTTCGGTCGGGTGGAAAACTGGGGTCTCAAGTCCCTGTCCTACCGCATCAAGAAGAACCGCAAGGCGTATTACACGCTCATCGACATTTCCGCGCCGGCAGCAGCCGTGCAGGAAATGGAGCGTCAGATGGGCCTGTCGGAAGACGTCCTGCGCTTCATGACCGTCAAGGTCGAGGCGCATGAGGAGGGTCCTTCGGCCATGCTGCAGCGCCGCGACGACCGTGGCGATCGCGGTGACCGTGGCGATCGTGGCCCGCGCGGCGATCGTGATCGCGGCGACCGTGGTGACCGCGGCGATCGCGGTGATCGTGGTCCGCGTCGCCCCCGTGACGGTGAAGGAGCAGAATGATGGTCGACATCAACCAGATCCCGACGCGCCGGCCGTTCCACCGCCGCCGCAAGACCTGCCCGTTCTCCGGCGCGAACGCACCGAAGATCGACTACAAGGACGTCCGTCTCCTGCAGCGCTACATTTCCGAGCGCGGCAAGATCGTTCCGTCCCGCATCACGGCCGTCAGCCAGAAGAAGCAGCGCGAGCTCGCCAAGGCGATCAAGCGCGCCCGCTTCCTGGGCCTGATTCCCTACGTCGTGAAGTAATCGGCTGCGGGCGGCTCTCGGGCCGCCCGCCGCTTGGCCGTCGCAGGGGTGCGGCCGGCCGAACTTTCCCATGTTGGGGCCATCCGCCCCTAACTGCCGGCTGGCAGGACAGCGAACCCGATATCCGGCTTCTCCTCGTCCCGCCGCCTGTCGAAGATTTCCGGCCCGAAGGCCGTGACAGAAAGGACGAGAACCATGGAAGTCATCCTGCTCGAGCGCATCGCGCGCCTTGGCCAGATGGGCGAGACCGTGAAGGTCCGCGACGGTTTCGCACGCAATTTCCTGCTGCCGCAGGGCAAGGCGCTGCGCGCCAACGAAGCCAACAAGAAGAAGTTCGAAGGCCAGCGTTCGCAGCTCGAGGCGCGCAACCTCGAGCGTCGCTCGGAAGCCGAGAAGATCGCCAGCGAGCTCGACGGCAAGACCTTCGTCGTCGTGCGTTCGGCCGGTGAGACGGGCCAGCTCTACGGTTCGGTCTCGACCCGCGACATCGCCGATATCCTCGTCGCCGAGGGCTTCACGATCAACCGCAACCAGGTCGAGCTGAACAACCCGATCAAGGCGATCGGCCTGACCAACGTCGCGATCGCGCTGCACCCGGAAGTCGAAGTCACGATCACGCTGAACATCGCCCGCACGGCTGACGAAGCCGAACGCCAGGCACGCGGCGAGACGCTTGATTCGGCCGAGGCCATCTACGGCGACGACATTAACGAAGCTGCCCGTCCGGATGCCTTCTTCGACGAAGACGCCGAGGGCGAAGAAGAAGAGACCGCCTGATTGGCGATCTTTCGCTACAAGACAGAAGAAGGGCGCCCCTGCGGCGCCCTTTTTTGTGGTCCGAGCATGCCTGATTGACGCCCCGCGCCGCAGCGCTACACTCCCTGTCTCGGGTTTCTACGGAGAAGGGCGGCGCCGTGAACTGGCTGTTGCTGCGCCTCTGCAGGCGTCTCTTCAAGACGGGCTCGCTGACGGTTCGCGACCATTTCGGCGCCGATCACACATTCGGCGACGGGTCTGGACCGCGCGTCCACGTCGCGATCAGGACGTCCGCTGCCGAGCGGCGCATCGCGCTGAACCCGTCGCTCGCAACGCCGGAAGCCTACATGGCCGGCGACCTCGACCTTCTCGAAGGCGATCTCATCGATCTGTTGCAGATCGCCTACGTCAATCTCGACCGCGTCGGCTACGCCGCCAACTTTCCATCGCGGCTCGCCATGGTTGGCCGCTATGCACTGCGCCGCGTCCGCCAACTCAACACGGCTGCACGCTCGCGCGCCAATGTGAAGCATCATTACGATTTGTCGGGCGAGCTCTACAGGCTCTTCCTCGACGAGGACATGCAGTACTCATGCGCCTATTTCGCCGACCCGGCGATGACGCTTGAAGAGGCGCAACTCGCCAAGAAGCGCCACATTGCCGCCAAGCTGATGCTGCGCCCGAACCTTTCGGTGCTAGACATCGGCAGCGGCTGGGGCGGGCTCGGGCTCTACCTCGCGCGCCACTTCGACCTCAACGTGCTGGGCGTCACGCTGTCGGACGAGCAATTCGCGGTCTCGACTGACCGCGCCCATCGCGAAGGCCTCGAAGACCGCGTCCATTTCGAACTGCGCGACTACCGCAAGCTGCAGGAGCGCTTCGACCGCATCGTGTCGGTCGGGATGTTCGAGCATGTGGGCGTCAATCACTATGCAACCTATTTCCGCCAGGTGGCGCGGCTCCTGAAGCCCGACGGCGTGATGCTCCTGCACACGATCGGGCGCTCCGGCCCGCTGACGGCCACAGCATCCTTCATCCAGAAATACATCTTCCCCGGCGGCTATATCCCCGCGCTCTCCGAAATGATGCCGGCGATAGAGAAGGCCGGGCTGGTCGTCACCGATGTCGAGGTGCTGCGCTTCCATTATGCCGAGACGCTGAAGGCCTGGCGCGAGCGGTTCCTCGCCAATCGCGACAGGGCGAAGGCGCTCTACGACGAGCGCTTCTGCCGGATGTGGGAGTTCTATCTCGCCGCCTCCGAGGCGTCGTTCCGCTATCAGGACATGGTGGTCTTCCAGCTCCAGATCACGCGCCGTAACGATACGCTCCCGATCACCCGCGGCTATATCGAGGAGGCCGAGCAGGCTATCGCGCTGCAGGACGGCGGCGTGGCTCCGCGCGTACGGAAGCCCGTCCGGCAGCCCCGCCGCCGCCATGGGGCGTGAAAGTCACAGGCAAGCCGGATTCGCCGCAGACCGGCAATGCGCCGCGCGAACCCTGTGAATAGCGGGCAAGCCGGTGAGGGCGGTGCAGGGGACCAACTGCGATCTTGCTTCCCACGCCGCCACCGCCCATAGGGTGCCTGACGCCGGTTGTTGTAGACTTGTCCTCCCGGCATCGATTCCCGCGACGAAGGGTCGGCAATGGCTGAAGCACTCCGCAGGGCGGATGCGGCGGAAACGCCGCTTTACCGCGAGGCTCCCAACAATATCGAGGCCGAGCAGGCGCTGCTCGGCGCGATCCTCGTCAACAATGACGCCTTCTACCGCGTCTCGGACTTTCTGAAGCCCGGCCATTTCCACGAGCCGCTGCACCGCAAGATCTACGAGGTCGCGGCCGACCTGATCCGCCTAGGCAAGATCGCCAACCCGGTGACGATGAAGACGTTCCTGCCGTCCGAGGAACGCGTCGGCGACATGACGGTCGTGCAATATCTGGCGCGCCTTGCGGCAGAAGCAGCCACCATCATCAACGCCGCCGATTACGGCCGCGCGATCTACGATCTTGCGACGCGCCGCGCGCTGATCTCGGTCGGCGAGGACATGGTCAACGTCGCCTATGACGCGCCCGTCGACATGCCGCCGGCAGCCCAGATCGAGGATGCCGAGCGCCGCCTGTTCGAGCTGGCCGAGACGGGCCGCTACGATGGCGGCTTCCAGTCCTTCGGCGATGCCGTGTCGGCTGCCGTCGACATGGCGAACGCCGCCTATCAGCGCGACGGACACCTGTCGGGCGTCTCCACCGGCCTGCGCGATCTCGATCGCCGCATGGGCGGGCTGCAGAAGTCGGATTTGATCATCCTTGCCGGGCGTCCGGGCATGGGCAAGACTTCGCTCGCCACCAACATCGCGTTCAACATCGCCCAGGCCTACGAGCCCGCCCAGCAGGCCGACGGCTCCTTCAAGGCGGCCAATGGCGGCGTGGTTGGTTTCTTCTCGCTCGAAATGTCGGCCGAGCAGCTGGCGACGCGTATCATGTCCGAGCAGACGGAGATTTCGTCCTCGAAGATCCGCCGCGGCGATATCAGCGAGAGCGAGTTCGAGAAGCTCGTCGCCTGCTCGCAGATCATGCACAAGATCCCGCTTTATATCGACCAGACCGGCGGCATCTCGATCGCGCAGCTTGCCGCGCGTGCGCGCCGCCTCAAGCGCCAGCGCGGGCTCGACGTGCTCGTCATCGACTATGTGCAGCTGATGCAGGGAACCTCGGCGCGCGCCCAGCAGAACCGCGTGCAGGAAATCACCGAGATCACGACGGGCCTGAAGTCGCTCGCCAAGGAACTCGAGGTTCCGATCATCGCGCTCTCCCAGCTCTCGCGCCAGGTCGAAAGCCGCGAAGACAAGCGCCCGCAGCTTTCCGACCTTCGCGAATCGGGCTCGATCGAGCAGGACGCCGACGTGGTGCTCTTCGTCTATCGCGAGGAGTACTACCTCAAGAACTCCGAGCCGCAGGAGAGCATGTCCGACGCCGAGACCATGGCCAAGCGCGAGAAGTGGCTGCAGAAGATGCAGGAAGTGCAGGGCAAGGCGGAAGTCATCATCGCCAAGCAGCGCCACGGCCCGACGGGCACGGTGGAGCTGCAGTTCCAGGGCGAATTCACGCGCTTTGCCGACCTTGCCGAGGACGGCCACCTCCCGCAGAGGTTTGACTAGGATTGGCCGAGGACGGGCAGAGCCAGGCGCTTGACGAGATCGCGGGCGCAAGGCTGACGATCGACCTCGACGCGCTCGCCGCCAACCATGCGACGCTGCGCCGGCAGGCGAGTGGCGCGGCTGTCGCGGGCGTGGTCAAGGCAAATGCCTATGGTCTCGGCCTCGAACCCGTCGCGCGCACTTTGTGGCGCGAGGGCTGCCGCTCCTTCTTCGTAGCGATGCCGTCTGAGGGCGTTGCCCTGCGGGCACTTCTGCCCGAGGCGGAAATCTTCGTTCTTTCGGGGCTGTTCGGTGAGGCTGCGCTGTGGCTCTGCCGTGATGCGCGGCTTGTGCCTGTGCTGGCGAGCGCGCACGAGGTCGAGGCCGCGCGCGGCCTCGAGGTACCCTTCGGCCTCCACGTCGATACGGGCATGAACCGCCAGGGCCTCGCAGTCGGCGATCTTGCTCCTGCCATCGAAGCACTCGGCACGCCGACGCTCGTCATGAGCCATCTTGCCTGCGCGGACGATCGCTCTCATCCGCTCAACACACTGCAGCTGCGCCGCTTCACCGAGGCGACCGCGTCGTTCTCGGGCGTCCGCCGCTCGCTCGCCAATTCCGGCGGCACGTTTCTCGGGTCCGACTATGCCTTCGACATGGTCCGTCCCGGCATCGCACTCTATGGCGGCGCGCCGACATCCTTCGGTGGCAATCCGATGCAGGCGGTCGCGACTGCCGAGGCGCGCATTGTTCAGTTGCGGCGGCTGGCGCCCGGCGACACCGTCAGCTACGGCGCAACCTTTACGGCACTCCGTGACATGCTCATCGCCATCGCCACGGTCGGCTACGCCGACGGCTACCACCGCGCCGGCTCCGGCTCCGGCGTGGCGCTCAGGGACGGAGGCGGGCCGGGTGCGCAGGGCAATCTTAATGGCGCCAAGGTCCCCGTCGTCGGCCGCATCACGATGGACCTGACCATGTTCGACGTTACCGCCTGTAATGGCGAGGTCGCCGTTGGCGACTGCATCGAACTGTTCGGTCCTAATCTCCCTGTGGACGATGCTGCCCGCGCGGCCGGCACCATTTCCTATGAGCTCCTGACGAGCCTGGGCGCGCGGTTTGTACGGCGCTATGTCGGGCAGGGGATTTGACGCACGCCTCGGTCGACCTCCCGCCAACCCCCTGCTAAGCGTCCTGCATGGCTAAAGCCCCCCGATCTCAATTCATCTGCCAGGCCTGCGGTGCGGTGCATTCGCGCTGGGCGGGCAAGTGCGATTCGTGCGGTGCGTGGAACACGATCGTCGAGGAAGGCACGGCCGGCGGCATCGGCTCGGGGCCGGCGCAGCTGCGCAGCGCGCGCAAGGGCAGGGTGGTCGCGCTGACCTCGCTGTCCGGCGAGATCGAAGAGGCGCCGCGCATCGTCACCGGCATCGCCGAACTCGACCGCGCGACCGGGGGAGGCTTCGTGCGGGGTTCCGCGCTTCTGGTCGGCGGCGATCCCGGCATTGGCAAGTCGACGCTGTTGACCCAAGCTGCCGCCGCGCTCGCCAATCGCGGCCACCGCGTGATCTACGTGTCGGGCGAGGAGGCGGTCGCACAGATCCGCCTGCGCGCCCAGCGCGTCGATGCCGCGCTCGCACCTGTCGAGCTCGCTGCCGAGACCAATGTCGAGGACATCCTGGCGACCATCGGCGAGGGCAGGCGACCCGACCTCGTGATCCTCGATTCGGTGCAGACGCTCTGGACCGACCTCGCCGACTCCGCGCCGGGCACGGTCACGCAGGTTCGCGCCTCCGCGCAGGCGATGATCCGCTATGCGAAGTCGACGGGCGCGGCCGTTGTGCTCGTCGGCCACGTTACCAAGGACGGCCAGATCGCCGGTCCGCGCGTGGTCGAGCACATGGTCGACGGCGTGCTCTATTTCGAAGGCGAGGGCGGGCATCATTTCCGGATCCTGCGAGCCGTGAAGAACCGCTTCGGGCCGACCGACGAGATCGGCGTCTTCGAGATGTCCGACAAGGGCCTGCGCGAGGTACCGAACCCGTCCGCGCTGTTCCTCGGCGAACGGGCCGAGAACGCGCCCGGCGCTGCTGTCTTTGCCGGCATGGAAGGCACGCGGCCCGTCCTGGTTGAAATCCAGGCGCTCGTCGCGCCATCCCCGCTCGGCACGCCGCGCCGTGCGGTCGTTGGCTGGGATTCGCCGCGCCTGTCCATGGTGCTCGCCGTCCTCGAAGCCCATTGCGGCGTCCGCTTCTCGCAACACGACGTCTACCTCAATGTCGCCGGCGGCTACCGGATTGCGGAGCCGGCTGCCGATCTTGCGGTCGCCGCGGCGCTGGTTTCCTCGCTCACCGGACTTGCCCTGCCTGCCGATTGCGTCTATTTCGGCGAAGTCAGCCTGTCGGGGGCCGTAAGGCCCGTGGCGCATGCGCAGGCGCGGCTCAAGGAGGCCGAAAAGCTCGGTTTCGGGCAGGCGGTCATCCCTGGCGGAAGCGAGGACGTGACCGGCGCGATGCCGGGAAAAACCGTCCAGCCCTCGATGCTCGCAGACCTCGTGGTGCGCATTGCAGGATCGGGAAGCGGGGCTGGTAGCCGATGATCGCCGTCAGAGTTCGACCGTTATACTCACGCTAGCCCCACGGAACGCGAATGCCCATCACGCTGCTTGACGGAATAGTCGTCGGCTTCACGCTCGTTTCAGCGATCCTCGCCATGGTTCGCGGCTTCTCGCGCGAGGTCCTGTCGATCGCGTCCTGGGCGGTGTCGGCGATCGCGGCATTCTTTCTCTACCCGTTCGTGCTGCCCTACGTGCAGCCCTATATTTCGCAGGAGACGCTGGCGATGCTGGCGGCAGCCGGCGTGATCTTCTTCATCGTGCTGATCATCATGACGGTGCTGACGATGAAGATGGCCGACTTCGTGATCGACAGCCGGATCGGGCCGCTCGATCGGACGCTCGGCTTTCTCTACGGCGCTGCGCGCGGCATACTCGTCGTCTCGGTCGCCTATTTGTTCTATTCGTGGCTCGTCGGCACCAACCAGCTGACATGGGTCGCGGAAGCCAAGTCCCGCCCGCTGCTCGAAAGCGTCGGCGGCTGGCTGGAAGGGCTCCTGCCGGACGATCCGAACAACACGCTGATCGATCGCCTGACGGGCAATGATGACGAGCCGGAGGCCCCGGCAAACCAGTAGCGGGCGCAAACCGCCCTCGGCCTGATTGGAGATGTGTCGCGATGGCTTTTCTGGCTGGCTCCGGCGACGGCGACGATCGCTTCCACGACGAGTGCGGCGTGTTTGGCATTTTCGGCCGACAGGACGCCGCGGCGATCGTCACGCTCGGCCTGCACGCGCTTCAGCATCGAGGACAGGAAGCAGCCGGCATCGTCTCCTACGATGGCAGCCAGTTCCACGTCGAACGTCATGTCGGCCTGATCGGCGATACCTTCACCAAGAAGTCCGTCATCGACAGCCTCAAGGGCACGCGCGCCATCGGGCATACCCGATACGCCACGACCGGCGGCTCGGGCCTGCGCAACGTCCAGCCGCTTTTCGCCGAGCTCGCCGAAGGCGGCATCGCGATCGCGCACAACGGCAACATCACCAACGCGATGACCGTCCAGCGCGCGCTGCAGAAGCAGGGCGCGATCTTTTCGTCGACGTCCGACACCGAAACGATCCTCCACCTCATCGCCACCTCCAAGGAACGCGACATCAATGCGCGCTTCATCGAGGCCGTGCGCCAGCTCGAGGGCGCGTTCTCGCTGGTCGCGCTGACGGCGAAGAAGATGATCGGCTGCCGCGATCCGCTCGGCATCCGTCCTCTGGTCCTGGGCGATCTCGACGGCTCGTGGATCCTCGCCTCGGAAACCTGCGCGCTCGACATCATCGGCGCGCGCTACGTTCGCGACCTGAAGCCCGGCGAAATGGTCGTCGTCACCACCAAGGGCATCGAGAGCCACTTCCCCTTCGAGCCGGAGAAGTCGCGCTTCTGCATCTTCGAGTACGTCTATTTCGCGCGGCCGGATTCCTCCGTCGAGGGGCGCAACGTCTACCAGGTGCGCAAGAACATCGGCGTCGAGCTTGCCCGCGAGGCCCCGGTCGACGCCGACCTCGTGGTGCCTGTCCCGGATTCCGGCACGCCGGCTGCAATCGGCTTCGCGCAGGAAGCCGGGCTTCCCTTCGAACTCGGCATCATCCGCAACCATTATGTCGGACGCACCTTCATCCAGCCGAGCGATTCGATCCGGCATATGGGCGTGAAGCTGAAGCACAACGCTAACCGCCGAATGATCGAGGGCAAGCGCGTCGTCCTCGTCGATGATTCGATCGTCCGAGGCACGACCTCGCAGAAGATCGTGCAGATGGTGCGCGAGGCCGGCGCGCGCGAAGTTCACATGCGCATCGCCTCGCCGCCCACGCGGGCATCGTGCTTTTACGGCGTCGACACGCCCGAGACGGCGAAGCTGCTCGCCTCGCGCATGTCGATCGAGGAAATGGCGGAGTTTATCCGCGTCGATTCGCTCGGGTTCCTGTCGATCGACGGCCTCTACCGCGCCGTCGGCGAGGCCGAGCGCAACATGGAAAGCCCGCAATTCTGCGATGCGTGCTTTACCAAGGACTATCCGACCCGCCTGACGGACCTCGACGGCACGGACAACGTCCGTACCCTGTCGGTTCTGGCAAACAACGGCTGATCGCAACCGGGCACTTATATCGCGCCCGTTGCAATGATTCGACTTTAGGGCGTCAGAAGCTTCAACCCGGCAATGCCGCAGACGATCATCGCGATGCAGGCAAGCCTGAGCGCGGTGGCTGGCTCTCCGAACACGACCACGCCGACGGTGGCGGTGCCAACCGTGCCGATGCCGGTCCACACCGCATAGGCGGTGCCGAGCGGCAAGGTGCGTAGCGCAATCGCCAGCAACGCCATCGATGCGACGACCATCGACAGCGTGCCGATCGTCGGCCAGAGCCGCGTGAAGCCGTGCGTGTATTTGAGGCCGATCGCCCAGCCGATTTCCAGAAGGCCGGCGAGAAAGAGAATGATCCAGGACATTTTGCACTCCATCGATAGTCGATGAGGCCGTCCTCGGGATCGTTCGGGCATCAGCCCGGCAGGGCCGTCCCTGCACCGTCCTTCCAGATAAGCCCGCAGGGGCCCTGCGGCAAGTGCGGGGGTTTCGCCATCGGGCTGATTCGACTATCAGGCCGGCAACGATTTCTCAGGAGCACTCCCCATGGCGCAAACGCCTGACCTCTCCGGCCGCGTCGCCCTCGTCACGGGCGCCTCGCGCGGCATCGGCTACCATATCGCCAAATCCGTTGCAGCTGCCGGCGCCCATGTGATTGCCGTCGCGCGTACGGTCGGCGGACTGGAGGAGCTCGATGACGAGATCCAGAAGGCGGGCGGCTCGGCGACGCTGGTTCCGGTCGACCTCACCGACATGCAGGCGATCGATCGGCTGGGCGGCGCCATCCACGAGCGCTGGGGCAAGCTCGACATCCTGGTGGCCAATGCGGCCATGCTCGGCATCGTCGCGCCCCTCGGCCATGTCGAAGCCAAGGTGTTCGACAAGGTCATGGCGGTCAACGTGACGGGCGTCTGGCGCCTCATCCGCTCGGTCGATCCGCTCCTGCGCCTGTCGGATGCCGGCCGCGCGCTGCTGATGTCGTCGGGCGCTGCACATTCGGCCAAAGCCTATGTCGGGCCCTATGCTGCCTCCAAGGCGGCCGTCGAGGCCATGGGCCGCTCCTGGGCCGACGAGACCAAGCTCACCAATCTGCGCGTCACGATCGTCAATCCCGGCGCGACGCGCACCGCCATGCGCGCGCAGTACATGCCGGGCGAGAACCCCGACACGCTGCCGCATCCTTCCGAGATCGCGCCGAAGCTCCTGCCGCTGATGAGCCCCGCCTACGACCGCACGGGGGTCATCTACGACGTCAAGCAGGATGGTTTCTACCGCTACGCGATGCCCGAGCGGGTCTAGTCGCGCAGGCGGTAGCCCGTCTTGAAGATCAGCCAGATCGCCGCCATGCAGGCGAAAAGGAAGATCGTAACCATCGCGATCGACACGCCGATACCGACGTCCGAAGTCTCGAAGAACGACCAGCGGAAGCCCGAGATCAGGTAGACGACTGGGTTGAACAGCGACACCGTCTGCCAGAAGGGCGGCAGCATCTCGATCGAGTAGAAGCTGCCCCCGAGGAACACCAGCGGCGTCACGACCAGCAGCGGGATGAGCTGAAGCTTCTCGAAATTGTCGGCCCAGATGCCGATGATGAAGCCGAAGAGCGAGAACGAGACTGCCGTCAGCACGAGGAAGAACATCATCCAGAACGGGTGCGCGATCTGCAGGTCGACGAAGAGCGCGGCCGTGCCGAGGATGATCAGGCCGAGCAGGATCGACTTCGTCGCCGCCGCCCCGACATAGCCGAGCACGATCTCGACGAAGGAGATCGGCGCCGACATCACCTCGTAGATCGTGCCGACGAATTTCGGGAAATAGATGCCGAAGGACGCCGCCGAGATGCTCTGGGTGAGCAGCATCAGCATCATCAGGCCCGGCACGATGAACGCGCCGTAGGACACGCCGTCGATCTCGTCGATACGCGAACCGATCGCCGCGCCGAAGACGACGAAATAGAGCGAGGTCGACAGCACGGGCGAGATAATGCTCTGCAACGCGGTCCGCTTCCAGCGCGCCATCTCGTAGCCGTAGATGGCCTTCACGGCATGCCAGTTCATGCGTTGTCCCTCACCAGGCTGACGAAGATGTCCTCGAGCGAGCTCTGCTTCGTGGAAATGTCGCGCACGGTCAGCCCGGTGCGGTTCATGTCGGCGAGGAGCGTTCCGATGCCGGTTCGCGGCGCCGCCGTGTCATAGCTGTAGATTAGCCGCTTGCCGTCTTCGGAAAGCTCGATGTTTTCGCGTGCAAGCTCCGCCGGCAGCGCGCCGAGCGGCTCGCGCAGTTCGATCGTCAGCTGCTTGCGGCCGAGCTTGCGCATCAGTTCCGCCTTGTCCTCGACGAGCAGGAGTTCGCCGCGGCTGATGACGCCTATGCGGTCGGCCATCTCCTCGGCTTCCTCGATATAGTGCGTGGTCAGGATGACGGTCACGCCCGTCTGGCGCAGGCGGTGGATGAGCTGCCACATGTCGCGACGAAGCTCGACATCGACGCCCGCCGTCGGCTCGTCGAGGAAGAGGATGCGGGGTTCGTGCGCGAGCGCCTTGGCGATCATCACGCGCCGCTTCATGCCGCCCGATAATTCCTTGATCTGGTTGTCCTTCTTGTCCCACAGGGTGAGGTCGCGAAGGATGCGCTCGACCAGCGCATGGTCGGGCCGCTTGCCGAAGAGACCGCGGCTGTAGTTCACCGTGGCCCACACCGTCTCGAACGTCTCGACATGCAGCTCCTGCGGCACGAGCCCGATCATGGAGCGAGCCGCGCGGAAATCGGTGACGATGTCGTGTCCGCCGGCCGTGACGGTGCCCGACGACGCGCGCACCAGTCCGCAGACGATCGAGATCAGCGTCGTCTTTCCGGCGCCGTTCGGTCCGAGCAGCGCCAGGATTTCTCCGGCCTCGATATCGAGATCGACCTTCTTCAGCGCCGTGAAGCCGTTTCCATACGTCTTGGTCAGACCCTTGATCGAGATCGCGGCGGACATGGCTTTGAAACTTTCGGATTGGTCGCAGGAGGAGTGGCGCGCGCTGCATATAGGCCTTGGCGCCGCGCCGTCCAATGGACCAGCCCCCGCTTCGCACAAAAGCCTGCCGGTCAGACCTTGGCGTCGCGCAGGATGTCGTTGATCAGCCGATGCCAGCCGGGCCCGGTCGACTTGAACTTGGCGATGACGTCCGGGTCGAGCCGGATCGAGACCGTCTGCTTGGCTGCACCGGTCGCAGGCCGCCCGCGCGAGCGGCGGATGCTTTCGGCAAGCTCGGGGAAGACCTCCGCAAAAGGCCTGGCCTGCGCGAGTTGTTCATCGGTCGCTTCGGGGCTATCGATTGCATCCCAGTCTTCGCGGCTATAGCCGCGTCCGGGGATGAACTCGTCTACCCGCTTCGGTTTGGGTTTGGCGTTCATTGTGCCGTCCTTCGTTCGCGCTCGCTGGCCATTCTCATGGATATGACCGTGATTGCCTCGCTGCCTAGAAGAGCGAAGATGACCGTCAACGGCCCGAGGATGCCCAAATGCTCGATTGCCATCAATCGTCCATGCCGAGCCTCGACGATGCGCGCCATTTCGAAGAATTCGAGATCGAGAATGGCGAAATCCATCCCGTGCTTGTCGAGATTGGCCAACCGCTTCGGTTCGTCCCAGATCATCCTCACGGCAATATTCGTAAGGCGATAAATGGGGCTGGTCAAATCGGCATGCAAGCCCTCCGCGCACCACTCCACCCTTGACTCCGCGCGCCGGTCTGTCGCAAGCCCGCGCGGACGAAACCGACGAGGAGCCGCAGGCATGGCGGTTGCATTCACCTTCCCCGGCCAGGGCAGCCAGGCCGTCGGCATGGGCCGCGATCTGGCCGAGGCGTTTCCAGAAGCACGCGCCGTGTTCGACGAGGTCGACGAGGCGCTCGGCGAGAAGCTCTCTGCGCTCATGTGGGAAGGCCCTGAGGACCGGCTGACTCTGACCGCGAACGCGCAGCCTGCGCTGATGGCCGTCTCGATGGCCGCGATCCGGGTGCTCGAGGCGCGTGGTCTCGACCTGAAGCAGAAGGTCGCCTACGTGGCCGGCCATTCGCTCGGCGAATATTCCGCGCTCTGCGCTGCAGGCATGTTCACGATCGGCGACACCGCGAGGCTGTTGCGCATCCGCGGCAACGCCATGCAGGCGGCCGTCCCGGTCGGCGAGGGCGCCATGGCCGCAATCATCGGGCTGGAACAGGACGTGGTCGAGGCCGCCTGCGTGGAGGCCTCCACCGGCTCGGTCTGCCAGATCGCAAACGACAATGGCGGCGGCCAGCTCGTCATCTCCGGCGCGAAGCCGGCGGTGGAGCACGCCGCGCGGATCTGCACTGACAGGGGCGCCAAGCGCGCCCTGATGCTGCCCGTCTCCGCCCCCTTCCATTCCGCGCTGATGGCGCCTGCCGCCGAAGCGATGCGCGCGGCACTCGCGGAGGTCGCCAAGTCCGATCCGGTCGTGCCGGTCGTCGCCAACGTCGTCGTTGCGCCGCTGACGGACGCAGAGGAAATCGCCGCGCGCCTTGTGGAACAGGTCACGGGCCGCGTGCGCTGGCGCGAGACGGTCGAGTGGTTTGCCGCAAACGGCGTCGACACGCTCTACGAGATCGGCCCCGGCAAGGTGCTGTCGGGCCTCGCCCGCCGCATCGACAAGACGGTGACGCCGCAAGCCGTCAACACGCCTGCAGACATCGACGCCGCGCTCGCGGCGCTGGCCTGACCGGAACGTCTTCGCCTCGCGCGAAGCACACATGAACCCTTCGCCTCGCGCGAAGCATCCAGGAACAAGGGGATGACCATGTTCGACCTCACCGGCCGCAAGGCCCTCGTCACCGGCGCAAGCGGCGGCATCGGCGAAGCGGTGGCCCGCGCGCTGCACGCGCAAGGGGCGACCGTCGGTCTCCACGGCACGCGGGCCGAGAAGCTCGAGGCGCTGGCAGCAGAGCTTGGCGAACGCACGCATGTGTTCGCCGCCGATCTCTCTGACCGCGCCGCCGTCAAGGCGTTGGCCGAGCGGGCCGAAGCCGAGCTCGGCGGGGTCGACATCCTCGTCAACAATGCCGGCATCACGCGCGACGGCCTGTTCGTGCGCATGTCCGATGCCGATTGGGACGCCGTCATCGACGTCAATCTCGGCGCGGTCTTCCGCCTGACGCGCGACCTCACGCATCCGATGATGCGCCGCCGCTTCGGCCGCATCATCAACATCACCTCGGTCGTCGGCGTCACCGGCAATCCCGGCCAGGCCAACTACTGCGCCTCGAAGGCAGGCATCATCGGCCTGTCGAAGTCGCTCGCGCAGGAGATCGCGAGCCGTTCGATCACGGTCAACTGCGTCGCGCCGGGCTTCATCGAATCCGCCATGACCGACAAGCTGAACGACAAGCAGAAGGACGCCATCATGGGCGCGATCCCCATGCGCAAGATGGGAACGGGCGCCGACATCGCGGCGGCCGTGGTCTATCTGGCGTCCGAGCAGGCCGGCTACGTCACCGGCCAAACCCTGCATGTCAACGGCGGCATGGCGATGATCTGAAGTCGGCCCGGCCATGGGGTCGGGCTCGTCGGCCAAGTTGAACTTGCCGCCGGGTCACGCGTTCATGGCTGGCTGGAAGGGCTGCATATGCCCGCAACAGCGCGGGAAACCGCAATCTTTCAACTTGATTAGCGGCATCCCTGCCGTTAACGAATGCTCCACAACACCAAGTCGAGGGTTTCCGAAATGAGCGATACCGCAGAACGGGTCAAGAAGATCGTCGTCGAGCATCTGGGCGTCGAGGCCGACAAGGTCACGGAAGGCGCCAGCTTCATCGACGATCTCGGCGCGGACAGCCTCGACACCGTCGAACTCGTGATGGCCTTCGAGGAAGAGTTCGGCGTCGAAATTCCGGACGATGCAGCCGAGACGATCCTGACCGTCGGCGATGCCGTCAAGTACATCGACAAGGCTACGGCCTGATCTGTCGAAGGCGCCGCAGAGCGCCTCGATCGGGTAACTAGGGGAGGTCGGCGATGAGACGCGTCGTCGTCACTGGGCTCGGCCTGCTCTCGCCGTTCGGCGTGGGCGCTGAACATGGCTGGCGCAAGGTGCTTTCGGGCGCCAGCGCCGCATCCCGCATCACGAAGTTCGAGGTGGACGATCTTGCCTGCAAGATCGCCCATTCAATCCCGCGTGAGGGCGAGGGCGCCTACAATCCGGACGATTTCCTTGAGCCCAAGGAACAGCGCAAGATCGGCGAGTTCATCGCCTACGGCATCGCAGCCGCCGATCTCGCGATAAAGGATTCCGGCTGGGAGCCGAAGACCGAGGACGAGCGCTTCGCCACCGGCGTGCTCATCGGCTCCGGCATAGGCGGCATCGAGGGCATCGCGGAAAACACGCTGACGCTCGCAGATCGCGGCCCGCGCCGCATCTCGCCGTTCTTCATTCCCGGCAACATCATCAACATGGTCTCCGGCCAGGTCTCCATCCGCCACGGGCTCAAGGGCCCGAACCATGCGGTGGTGACGGCCTGCTCGACGGGCGCGCACGCGATCGGCGACGCCGCCCGCCTGATCATGCTCGGCGATGCCGACGTCATGGTCGCCGGCGGCTCGGAGGCGCCGATCACGCGCCTCTCCATCGCCGGTTTCGCGGCCTGCAAGGCGCTGTCCACCGAGCGCAACGACACGCCCGAAAAGGCCTCACGGCCCTATGATCGCGACCGAGACGGCTTCGTCATGGGCGAGGGCGCCGGCATCATGGTGCTGGAAGAGCTCGAACACGCCAAGGCCCGCGGTGCCAGGATCTATGCCGAGATCGTCGGCTACGGCCTCACGGGCGATGCCTATCACATCACCGCGCCGTCCGAAGATGGCGACGGCGCCTATCGCTGCATGCGCGCCGCGCTCAAGCGCGCGGGCCTCGAGCCTGCGGATGTCGACTACATCAACGCCCATGGCACATCGACCATGGCCGACACGATCGAGCTCGGCGCCGTCGAGCGCCTGCTGGGCAATGCGGCCTCGAAGGTCTCGATGTCGTCGACGAAGTCCGCCATCGGCCACCTTCTTGGGGCGGCTGGCGCTGCCGAGGCGATCTACTCGGTGCTGGCGATCCGCGACAACATCGTGCCGCCGACCATCAATCTGGACAACCCATCCGTCGAGACGCCGATCGATCTCGTGCCGCACAAGGCACGCGAGCGGCAGGTCGACGTCGCCCTGTCGAACTCGTTCGGCTTTGGCGGTACGAATGCCTCGCTGGTGTTCCAGCGATACGCGGGATAACCGGCGCAATCGACTGATTTGCCGCCAATTCCGCCATATTTCGCCTTAGGTTAACCGGGCGATTCTTGGAGGGACGGCAGGATATGAGTGCAGACCAGCCCGGTTACGACGACTACGACCCGCGGCTCGACGCGCCGCGTCGCATCGTGCCGCGCAACTCGAGCGAGGTCCTGCGCCCGACCGCTGCCCCGCCGCCGCCGCGCCGGTCGCGCCAGTCGCGCAACCAATTCGTCGTCTTCCTTAATTTCTGCATGTCGGTCGTCGTCTTCCTCGTGCTTGCGGCAGGCGTCGGCGTCTATTTCGGCTATCAGGCCTTCGAAGGCGCCGGTCCGTCGACGCAGACCGATACGGTCATGGTCCGGCCGAACACGGGCTCGGCCGAAATCGCCAGCATGCTGCAGCGGCAGGGCTTCATCTCCGATGCCCGTGTCTTCCGTCTGGGCCTGCGTGCCTATGGCGCCGATTCGAACCTGAAGGCCGGCGAATACGAGATCCAGGCCGGCGCCTCCATGCGCGACATCATGGAGTTGCTCCAGAGCGGGCGCTCCGTGTTGCATGCGCTGACTATTCCGGAAGGCCTGACCGTCCACCAGGCGTTCCAGCGCATCGCGGCAGCCGAGGAACTCGAAGGCGAGATGCCCGCCGAGATGCCGGCCGAGGGCATGATGGCCGCCGATACGCTGCGCTTCACGCGCGGCATGCAGCGCGCCGACGTCATCCGCAAGCTGACGAGCGACCAGGAGCGCCTGATCCAGTCGATCTGGGAGCGTCGCCAGCCGGACCTTCCGATCGACGACGTCAACGAGTTCGTGACGCTCGCGTCGATCGTGGAGAAGGAAACCGCCCGTGCCGACGAACGCTCGCGCGTCGCCTCGGTCTTCATCAACCGCCTGAACCGCGGCATGCGGCTGCAGTCGGACCCGACGATCATCTACGGCATCTTCGGCGGCGAGGGTAAGCCGGCGGACCGTCCGATCTACCGCTCGGACATCGACACGCCGACGCCCTACAACACCTACACGATCAACGGCCTGCCGCCCGGTCCGATCGCCATTCCCGGCCGCGCGTCGCTGGAAGCCGTCGCAAATCCCTCGCAGACGAACGATCTTTACTTCGTGGCTGACGGCACCGGAGGCCATGCCTTCGCCGAGACGCTCGAAGAGCACAACCGCAACGTCGCCCGCTGGCGGGAGATCGAGCGGCAGCGCGCCGAGGCTGCCGGCGCAGCGGCGAGCGACTGACGGTGCAGCAAGTCTCCTTCGTCAGCGGGGCCGCGTGATGGCCCTGCAGAGCATGACCGGCTTCGGCCGCGCCTCCGACACGCATGCAGGACAGTCGATTGTCTGGGAGCTCCGCTCCGTGAACGGCAAGACGCTGGAATTGCGCCTGCGCCTGCCGCCGGGCTTCGAGCGGCTGGAGAAGCCTGCACGAGCGGCCGCCCAGCAGCGCTATTCCCGCGGCAATATCCAGGCGAGCCTTACGCTTGCCGGCAGCGGCAGCAGCATCCGGCCGGTGCTCAACGAAGCGTTGCTCGACGATCTCGCGGCCAAGGCGAAGGAACTGGAAGCGCGCTACGGCCTCGCGCCGACCGATGCAGCCGGGCTCCTCGCGATCCGCGGCGTGCTCGATTACCCGGATGCCGAGACCGACGAGGACGAGCGCTCCGCCCGTGACGCGGCTATCCTGGCGGTGTTCGAACGGGCACTGGATCACCTCGTATCCGCACGGGCGGACGAGGGCGCCGCCCTGCGCTCGGTTCTGCTTGGCCATGTCGACCTGATCGAGAAGCTGGTCGCGCAAGCCGAAGCCGATCCGTCACGTGAGCCCGCAACCATCCGCGCGCGGCTTGCCGAAAACGTGCGGCTGCTCCTGGAAAGCGGTCAGCCGCTCGACGAAGCCCGACTGGCGCAGGAGGCTGCTTTCCTGGCGACCAAGGCCGACATCCGCGAGGAGATCGACCGGCTGCGCACGCACATCACCTCCGCCCGTACGCTCCTAGGATCCGACGGTCCTGTCGGCAGAAAGCTCGATTTTTTGGCGCAGGAATTCAACCGCGAATCGAATACTCTCTGCTCCAAGTCGAATGCGGCCGCGATTACGGCCGTCGGTCTCGAACTAAAGGCCGTTGTCGACCAGTTCCGTGAGCAAGTGCAGAATCTGGAGTGAAGATGGGGGCCGGTTCCGCCAACGCCACGATCCGCCGGCGCGGATTGATGCTCGTCCTGTCGTCGCCGTCCGGCGCGGGCAAGTCGACCATCGCGCGCAACCTTCTCGAAAGCGACAAGAGCTTCGAGCTCTCGGTCAGCGTGACGACGCGCCCGCGCCGTCCAAGCGAGATCGACGGTGTCCACTATCATTTCCGCTCGCGCCGCGAGTTCGACATCCTGCGTGCCAATGACGAGTTGCTGGAATGGGCGGAAGTCCACGGCAACCTCTACGCCACGCCGCGCGCGCCCGCCGAAACGGCGATGGCCGACGGTCGCGACATGCTCTTCGATATCGACTGGCAGGGCGCCGAGCAGCTCCGCGACAAGATGCAGGGCGACATCGTCTCGGTCTTCATCCTGCCGCCTTCGATGAAGGCGCTGAAGGAGCGTCTCAAGCGACGTGCCGAGGACGAAGCCGATATCATCGAGGCTCGCCTCAGGAACGCGCGCGAGGAGATCGAGCACTGGCGCGACTACGACTATGTCGTCGTCAACGAAGATCTCGACACAGCTTTCACCGAAGTTCGCGCCATCGTGGCCGCCGAGCGTCTCCGCCGCGACCGCCGGCCGGGCCTGTTCGACTTCGTCACGGGCCTGCTGGACGAAAAGGCAGCCTGACCGTCAGATCGCGTTGGCGATCCGCACGAACTCCTCGACGGACAGTGTTTCGGCGCGCCGTGTTGGATCGATGTCGAGGCTCTGCAGTAGGGCCTCGCCGCCAAGCGGCTTCAGGCTCTGGCGCAGCATCTTGCGGCGCTGGCCGAAGGCCGCCTCCGTCACGCGTGCAAGTTTCCTGACGGAGCAGGGTAGCGGCTCTGCGCGTGGAACGATGTGAACCACTGACGACGTAACCTTCGGCGGCGGCGTAAAGGCCTGCGGCGGCACGTCGAAGGCGATTTTGGCATCCGTGCGCCAGCCCGCCAGCACGCCGAGGCGGCCGTAATGATCGCCATCCGGCCTTGCCACGATCCGCTCGGCGACCTCGCGCTGGAACATCAGCGTCATCGACTGCCAGAAAGGCGGCCACGCCTCCACCGTCAGCCAGCGGATGAGGAGTTCGGTGCCGATATTGTAGGGCAGGTTGGCGACGATCCGCACATCGTCGGCCTCGGGCACAAGGCTGGCGAAATCCGTCTGCAGCGCATCGCCCGAGATGATGTCGAGCCGTCCGGCATAATGTGCCGAGATTTCAGCCAGCGCAGGCAGGCAGCGCTCGTCGCGCTCGACCGCGATGACCTTCTTTGCCCCGTTGAGCAGCAGCGCACGCGTCAGCCCACCGGGACCAGGGCCGACCTCAATGATCGTCGCGCTCTCCAGCCTCCCCGCCGTTCTGGCAATGCGCGAGGTGAGGTTGAGGTCGAGCAGGAAGTTCTGGCCGAGCGACTTTTTGGCGTCGAGCCCGTGCCGGTCGATAACTTCGCGCAACCGCGGAAGGCCGTCCATCTCAGGCGCCCGCCTGTCGGTCGGCCATGGCGCGAGCGAGCTTGAGCGCGGCGATCAGGCTGTCGGGCCGGGCAATACCCTTGCCGGCGATGTCGAAGGCCGTGCCGTGATCGGGCGAGGTGCGGATGATCGGCAGGCCGAGCGTCACGTTCACGGTCTCGTCGAACGCAAGCGTCTTGGCCGGGATCAGCGCCTGATCGTGATACATGCAGACGGCAACGTCATAGCCCTCACGCGCGCGGGCGTGGAACATCGTATCGGCGGGCAGGGGACCCCAGGCGTCGATGCCCTGGGCCTGCAGCGCGACAATGGCAGGTGCCACGATCTCGATGTCCTCGCGGCCCATGGAGCCGCCTTCGCCGGCATGCGGGTTGAGGCCGGCGATGGCAAGCCGTGGCCGAGCCAGGCCGAAACGGGCCCTCATGTCGCGGTCGATGATCGTGCAGACTTCGATGATGGTCGCGGCCGTCAACGACTGCGGCACATCGGCAAGCGCGATGTGGATCGTCACCGGCACGGCACGCAGTGAAGGGCCGGCAAGCATCATCACGGGCCGCGCGGCAAGCCCGGCCTTCTCGCACAAGGCGCCGAGGAACTCCGTGTGACCGGGATGTTCGAAGCCTGCATCGTAGAGTGGCCTCTTGGAAATAGGATTGGTCACGAAAGCCGCGGCGCGCCTGGCGACCACGTCATCGAACCCGCGCTCGATCGCTTCGATGATGCCGGCGGCATTATCGGCAAGGGGCACGCCGGCTTTGTCGATCATGGGCGCGGCCAGCGGAACGACCGGCAGTCCTTCCGCGAAAGCCTCTGCTGCTGTCTCGGGCGTCACCGTTTCGATCGGCGCGTGCAGTCCGATACTGTCGGCACGGGCCGAGACGAGTTTTGGATCCGCGATGAGGTAGAAAGGCGGCACGTCGCCATCGCGCCCCGCGATCCACGCGGCAACCGCGATTTCGGGACCGATCCCGGAAGGATCGCCGCAGGTGAGTGCAAGGACGCTGGTCACGAGACGCTCCGCTATGCCGGCCCCCGTGGCCGGCTGCTGACGCCTGTTAGCACCCGAAGCGGAAGAGAACTAGCGACGCACGATGTTCGCGCGCTCGCGCAGATCCTTCATGTACTGCTCGGAGACGCCGCTCGATTCCGTTGCCGCATCCTGCTCCGACTGGAACACGAGCTTGGCGACGTAATCGTCGGAAATCTCGCGCGTGCTGCAGACGGCGATGTACTCCGCGCCACGGTCTGTCTCGCGCACCGACGTCGTGCCGCCGACGCGGGTCGACTTGACGAGATCGGCCCAGTCCGGCGGAAGCTCGGGCTCGAGCACCCGGCCGAGGTCGCGCACGGTGACGTCGAGAATGCCCTGGGCGGTCTGGCGCGTCGTCTCGCAATTCGAGAAGCGGCCGCGCAGCGCCTCGGCCTCGCGCTTGCGCGCGCCCAGACGCGCGCCACGTTCCGAGGCCGGCACGACAAAGATGACCTGCTGCAAGGTATACTCGGTCGCCGATGGCTTCTGTCCGCCCTGTTCGCGGATACGCTGGACGACCTGCTGGTCGGTCAGCTGGCCTCCCGATTCGAAGCGAGCCCGGGCGCTGACGGCCTGGCCCCAGCCGATCTGGCCGCGGATGAATTCACGAAAATGGTCGCGCGTCACGCCCGCCTGATTGAGGATCTGGTCGAGCTGGGCTGTTGACAGATTGTTCTGGCTGGCAAAGCGCTGGTAGGCCTGGTCGACCTCCTCGTTCGACACGCGGATGTTGAGACGCGCCATCTCCTGCATGCGCAGCGTCTGGTCGATCATCTCCTCGCCAGCGCGATCATTCGGATTGGCCGCCCGCTGCAGGCGCAGGAAGGCAGCGCGGCGCTGCACGTCGAAAGCGGTGATCGGCGCGTTGTTGACGACATACCGGATCTCGCTCGCGTGCGCAGGCGCCATGGTCGCGCCGACGCCGGCGGTGGCTATCATCATCGCGGCGAGCGTTGCAGCAAGCGACTTGCGCATCTGGCTCATGGGATCATCCTCCGGGGGCACGACTGTAGCATGCGATCAATGGTTCGTCGCCCGCATGCCCGGCTTCTGGGGCGAAACGATGACGGGATGCCCTAGAAGGTCGGGCGGGTCGTGGTGTTGACTTCGCCGATCGTCCGGAGCGCCAGCTGGAAGCCGACGCGACGGGTGACGTCTTCGGTCGTGCGGTTGATCGATTCCGAAAGCGACAGACCGAAGGTGAAGCAGTCGTCGTCATAGGCAAAGCCGATCGCCCGGCGGAAGACATCGCCGCGATTGAAATCATAGGTGCCCGACGCGTAGACGCTCCAGAACTCGCTGACCTCGGCGATCGCCGCGACGCGGATTTCCTGCTGGTCCTCGTTGAAGCCGTAGAGCGGCTGCGCCTGGATGTAGGAGTACTGGCTCGCGATGCTGAACTCGTCGCTCGTATAAGCCGTGCCGACGTCGATGCGGCGGGCCTCAAGTGACTGTTCGTCGAGGCGCGCGCCAGCGGAGAACGACAAACCGGTCATGGAGGCAATCGTCACCTGACCGACGAAGTCCGAGACGTCCGTCTCGAGGCCGGAATAGGCGCCCGCATAGACGAGGTCGGGGGAGGCGAACGAGTTGCGGCCGCCAAGATGATAGGACTGGCCGAAAATGCCGCTGGCCGTCCAGCCATTGCCCAGATCGCCGGTGTAGCGCAGGCCGAGATTGGCGCGCGAGCCGCCCTCGATCCGGTCGTAGCCCGAGAACTTGTCGCGATCGAAGAGCGAGGTCGCGTCGAAGACGAGGCTCTGCGCATCCTCGTTGGGAATGCCGAGCGTTGCGCCAAAGGGTTCGTCCGGCCGCACGAAAACCTGCGCGATCGGCTCGAGCACATGCGTCGAGCTCGTGGTCGAGAACAGGACCGGCCAGCGCAGTTCCATGCCGGCGGTCGCCATGGCGCGGTAGTAGGCGGAGCGGATGTCGGTCGCGACGCCGAAATCGCCGATCTCGTCACGCGAGGCGCCGCCGTAATCCGCGAAGATGGCATCGCTTCGCCCATGCGCGATGGGCGTTACGACCAGCCCGCCCGGAGCCACGAATGAACGGCGCCACTCGGCTTCGGCCGTCCAGCGGCTGGATGCGCCCTCGATACCGCGAACGGAATTGTCGGGATCGCCGGCCCAGTTGAACTGGTCTATACGCTCGCGATAGAGCGCCTGCGAGTTCAGGTCGATGTTGAGCTCGCCGCCGAAGATCGGCTGCTCCGAGACATAGGAATAGTCGAAGGACGGCAGGACGAAAGGCTGGACCTCGTCGCGGGAATTAAGGTCGCCGTCGAGCGCGTTTTCCTGCACCTGGAAGTGATAGCCGCGCAGGTCGAAATAGTTCCGGTCGCCGATGCCCGTCAGATAGACCTGCGACGTCCGCACGAAATCGTCGTTGCCGTCGATGCCGTAGGTGCGCGCGAAGTTCTTGTCCGTCTGGAGCATGACGTCCCAGCCATAGGACCAGCGCGGATTGATCGCGAAGTCGCCCTTGGACGACATCATTCCCCGGAAGCCTTCGTTCCGGTCCACGGTGTTGATGTCGAACGCGTCGCGATTGAGCTGGTAGATGCCCGCCAGCTGAAGATTGTACTGCCCGTGGTCGAAGCGCTGGCGCCACTCGGCTTCGGCCAGGAAGCCTTGCCGCGAATAGCCGGTGGCCGAAACCGTCAGGTCGTAGGTCGGCGAGAGCGCAAAATAGTAGGGCACGGTCAGCCCGACGCCGAGTTCGTCCTCGAAGGTGATGCCCGGAAAGAGGAAACCGCTCTTGCGCTTGACCGTCGGGTCGAGGACCTCGAAGGCCGGCAGCGTCGCGATCGGCATGCCAAACAGCTCGAATTGCGCGCCTTCGAATCGGATCGTCTGCGCACGGCCGTTCCAGATGACCTTCTGCGCGCGGATCTGCCATGATGGCGGCTTCTCCGGCTGCTCGCGGCAGGGCTCGCAAGCCGTGTAGGTGCCTTCGTTGAAGGTGGTGATCTCGCCGCGTTCGCGCTGGGCGCTGGCGGCATTGAAGAAGGTGCGATCGGCCGTCTCGACACGCAGCGAATTGACGAAACCGTCGGCGAAATCGTCGGTGATGTCGATCTCGGTGGCGAAGTAGCGATTGCCCTGCCGGTCAAGGATTTCGACATTGCCGGCCGCGATCAACCGGCGCGTGTTGCGATCGTAGGTGACGCGATCGGCGGCGACGCGGTTGCCGCCGTAGTCGATCTGCACGCCGCCTGCCGCCGTGACCTTGTTGCGGTCATTGTCATAGATCAGCGTGTCGGATTCGAGCAGCATCTGGGCATCGTCTGGAATGCCGAACCCGTTGATATCGAGGTCGTCCATGGGCTGCACGCGCGAGGCAGCATCCTGCGCCTGCGAGGGAATCGCCCCCAAGACGAAAATGCAGGCCAGTGCTGTCGCCCCGGCAAGCGTGGCAAGCCGGTTCGGCCGGCTGCTCGGCGCAGCGCCCATCCCCACCTAGCCATCCTCCTTGTACAGCAAGAACGTCACCCCGAAGAAGCTTGCCGCGATAACCGGAAACCAGGCCGCAGCGGCAGGCGGTACGATGCCGGCGCTCCCGAACGCCTTCACCAGAACCGTTACGACATAAAGCAGAAAGCCCGCGACGATGCCACCAAGAATTATGCTTGACGACTGGCCCATACGCGCAAAACGCATTGAAACCGTTGCCGCAATCAGCGTCATGGCAACGAGCAGCAATGGCAGCGACGCAAGGGAATGGAACTGCGTGGCAAATCCGTTTGCGCCGAGCCCGAAGGATCGCGCCGCCGCGATCTTGCGCGGCAGTTCGAGGAACGGGATCGTCTCGGGGTCGGCAAGCCGCTCGCCGACGAATTCGGGCGTCAGGTTCGTCGGCACGCTGATCGAGCCGATCCGCTCCGGCAGCGTGTCGGCGCCGATGAGCGACGCGCCTTCGAGGTCCCAGCGTCCTGCTTCGAGCCTCGCCGTTTCGGCATCGATCCGCTCGCGCACGGCACCGCCTTCGGCAACCGTGATAAAGGTCGCGTCGACCAAAAGCGCGCCGGCCTCGAGAACGGCGTCGGCACCGATATAGGTTTCGCCCTGCGCCGTCCGCTGCTTGATCCAGATCGTCTGGCCGGCCGTCGCACCGTCGCTCGTCTGCCGCACCTGCGATTCGAGCAAGCTCGTCCGCGAAAGCCCGTAGGCGGCGAGCGGGTTTAGCGCGAAGATCGTGATCAGGCCGACAAGGAACGCGCCTGTGCAGATCGGCGCGAGGAACTGCCAGGCCGAGATGCCGGCCGATCGCGCGACGACGAGCTCATATTTCTGGTTGAGCGAAACGAGGGTCGCGATGCCGGCGACAAGCGCGATGAATGGCACCGCCTGCTGCATGATCAGCGGCGTCTGCAGCGCCGCCATCGCCAGCCCGGTGCTGACGTCGAAGCCCGCCACCTCGGCGAGGCTGCGCGTCGTTTCGGTGAAGTTGACGATGAAGATCAAGAGCGCCAGGCCGAGGAACAGCCAGAACACGATGGTGAGATAACGCTTCAGGAAATAGCGGCCTAGCGTGGAGGTCATCGGCTGTCTCCGACCAGCCGCTTCGCCCAGCCGACGAGCCGCATGGACGAGATCCAGTCGTGCAGCCCCGCCACCAGCGCGAGAATGCTTTCCGCCCAGGCGGTTGGAACTTCCAGCGGCTTGCTGCGGGCAATCATGACGATCAGGCCGCCGATGGCTAGGAGCGGCACTGCATACATCGCAGGCACGTAGGCCTGGCTCGAGCCGGCTTCGTTGGCGACGAGGAAGCCTGCCCAGCGCACGACCAGTGCGAAGCCCATCGTCGTGATCATCGGATGGAAGCGCGCCTCGCGAAACGACCGCGCATCGCTCGCCACCGCAACGCCGATGAGGGCGAAGACGAGCGGATAAAGCCAGTCGGTCAGGCGCCGGTGAAACTCGGCGCGGAAGGATTGCGGGTTGTTGCGGTAGACCGGATCGTCCGCCGCCGGAGCCGCGAGGTAGGAGAGGGTGCGGTACTTCGGCGAATAGGTCACCGGCCCGGTCGAGGACGTGAACTCCGACAGGTCGAAGGCGTAGGACGTGTAGCGGATCGTCGAGAGCGCCCCGGCGGCGTTCTTGCGCTGGATGACGCCGTCGCGCATGACGAGCAATTGCCGCTCGCCGTCCTGCCGGGCCTCGCCGGTGCCTGCATAGTAGACGAGGCTCGCGCCGGGCTGCCGGTCGTCGGCAACGAAGATGCCGCGGAACTGCCCACCCGGCAGGCGCTCCGCGATCTGGATCGACAGCCCGTCATCGATGCGATGGAACGTGCCTTCGCGGATGACGCTCGTCAGGAGCTGCGTGCGCGATTCTGCGATCGTCTGGCGTAGCTGCGTGCGCGAATGCGGCTCGACGAAGTTCTCGATGGAGAAGGCGGCGATGCAGGAGACAAGCCCAAGAACCACGGCGGGCCGGATGATCGTGGAACGCGGGCTGCCCGCGGCCGCCAGCACCACCAGTTCCGAATCGCTGTTCATGGTCGCCAGTGTCAGTGCGACCGCGATGCCGAGCGCAAACGGAATCACGATCGGGATCACGGCGGGCAGCACAAGACCCGCGACCTGGAAGAAGGCCCAGGCCGACTGGCCGTTGCTGGTCACAAGATCGATGCGGATCAGCACCTGCGTCGTCCAGACGATCGCCAGCACCCAGACCAGCGTGGTCAGGAATATGCCCAGCATGCGCCTCAAAACGTATCGCTCGACGACCTTCATGCGTTCCTTCTTGTGGCCCGACCGCGCCCCGAACCGGGAGTGGTCGCGCTTATAGACAGCCGGCGCAGTCTCCACCAACCCTCATCTGCGCCCATCTTGGACAACAATCCGCGAAGAAGCATGGTTAAGGCTTCGCCAACAGGGCCGCGGTGCGTCCGGCGTGACAGATGCGCCCGCTCTGTGGCAGAACGACAACCATGAGGGCGCTCCGCCCGCCATCTCCAACTTCATGTCAGGTTGCGCAATGTCCGAACGTCCCGTCATCTCTTTTGCCCGCATGGATGCCCCCGCCAAGGGGACCGTGATCGTCCTTTCGGACGATGAAGGCCGGATGGGCGGGGCCGCGCTCGCCTGCGATCCGGCAGGTGTCGTCAAGCGCGCCATGTCGGTCTCCAGCTACAAGGGCAAGGTCGCCGCAACCCTCGAAATCCTGGCTCCGGCTGGGACCGAGTTTGACCGCATCGCGGTCATCGGCATCGGCAAGGGTGGGGAGCTCGGCGAGGAGACGTGGAGGCGCATCGGCGGCGCGGCCTATGCGGCTGCCAAGGGCGCCGAGACCGTCTCGTTCATCCTCGACGTCGAGGGCGTCGATCCCGATGCCGAGGTCGCCGGCTGGATCGCCTACGGCATGCTGCTGCGCTCCTATTCCTTCGACCGCTACAAGACGAAGAAGAAGGATGGCGACGAGGAGAAGCGCAAGAAGCCTTCGAAGATCACCATCATGTGCGCTGATCCGGCCGGTACGAAGAAGGCCTTCGCCCGCCTCGAACCCGTTGCCGATGGCGCGATGCTCGCGCGCGACCTCGTCAACGAGCCGGCCAATATCCTTGGCCCTGTCGAATTCGCGGAGCGTGCGGCCGAGCTCGAGAAGCTCGGCGTCGAGATCGAAATCCTGACCGAGAAGGAAATGAAGAAGCTCGGCATGGGCGCGCTCCTGGGCGTCGGCCAGGGCTCGTCGCGCCCCTCTCGCCTCGTCGTCATGCAGTGGAAGGGCGGCAAGTCGAAGGAGCAGCCTGTCGCCTTCATCGGCAAGGGCGTCGTCTTCGATACCGGCGGCGTCTCGATCAAGCCGGCCGCCGGCATGGAAGACATGAAGGGTGACATGGCAGGCGCGGCCGCCGTCACCGGCTTGATGCACGCGCTGGCTGCCCGCAAGGCGAAGGCCAACGTCGTCGGCATCATCGGCCTCGTCGAAAACATGGTCGACGGCAACGCGCAGCGCCCCGGCGATATCGTCACGTCCATGTCCGGCCAGACGATCGAGGTGCTCAACACCGACGCCGAAGGCCGCCTCGTCCTCGCGGACGCGCTCTGGTACTGCAAGGACCGCTTCGAACCGCGCTTCATGGTCAATCTGGCGACGCTGACGGGCGCCATCCTCGTCGCGCTCGGCAATTCCTACGCCGGCCTGTTCTCCAACAATGACGAGCTCTCCGATCGCCTGCTCGCCGCCGGCAAGGACACGGGCGAGAAGCTCTGGCGCATGCCGCTCGGGCCGGAATACGACAAGATGATCGATTCGAAGAACGCCGACATGAAGAATATCGGCGGCCGGTTCGGCGGCTCGATCACGGCGGCCCAGTTCCTGCAACGCTTCGTCGGCGACGTGCCGTGGGCGCATCTCGACATCGCCGGCACCGGCATGGGCTCGCCCTCGTCCGACATCAACCGCTCCTGGGCGTCCGGCTTCGGCGTGGCGCTGCTCGACCGGCTGGTGGCATCGCATTACGAGGCCTGATCGGCAGACGGAGGCAGGGCGGTGACGGAAATCCTGTTCTATCACCTGACCGAATCGACGCTCGACCAGGCGCTGCCTCCGCTCGTCGCCAAAAGCCTGGAACGCGGCTGGCGTGCCGTGATCCAGTGCGGCTCTGAAGAGCGGCGCGACGCGCTCGACATGCAGCTCTGGACCTGGACGGACGAATCCTTCCTCGCCCACGGGCTCGACCACGAGCCCCACGCCGAGCACCAGCCGGTTCTGCTCACACTCGGCGACGGCAACCTGAACGGCGCGCAGATCCGGTTCCTCGTCGATGGCGCCGCCCCGCCACCGCTCGAAGCCTACGAGCGCGCCGTCTTCATGTTCGACGGCCATGACGAAGCGCAGCTCGACGGCGCCCGCGCCAACTGGAAGGTCATGAAAGCCGCCGGTCACGACGTCACCTACTGGCAGCAGGAAGACGGCCGCCGCTGGGTGAAGAAGGCGTGACCGACAGGGCCTAGCCGATCTCGCGCAACAAGTCCGGCAGCGGCTTCAGATCGGCGATCTCGCGGAAGCGCTCGTGGTGTGTCGGCGCCTCGACATGCTCCAGGACCCAGGTGAGTTCGTGCGGCACGAACACGCCCCAGGAGCCGGCGTCGATGGCCGGGACGATGTCGGATTTGAGCGAATTGCCGACCATCACCGAGCGTTCCGGCCCGTCGCCGTGGCGCCTGAAGATGCGTTCGTAGGTGCTGCGCGTCTTGTCGGAGACGATCTCGACGGCGTCGAAAAAGTCCCCAAGGCCGGACTGCGCGAGCTTGCGCTCCTGGTCGAAGAGATCGCCCTTCGTGACGAGCACGATCCGGTACTGTCCGGCAAGCGCCGCCAACGTCTCGGGAACGTGCGGCAGGGTCTCGACCGGATGTTCCAGCATGTCGCGGCCAGCCTCGAGAATTTGCCGGATGACTGAAGCCGGCACCTTGTCGTCGGTTACCTCGATCGCCGTCTCGATCATCGAGAGCGTGAAGCCCTTGATGCCGAAGCCATATTTGCCGAGGTTGCGCTTCTCCGCTTCGAGCAGCTTGGCCGAGATCGAATCGTGGTCGCCATGATCGGAAAGAAGCTCGGCGAAACGCCGCTCCGTCAGGCGGAAGAACTGCTCGTTCTGCCAGAGCGTGTCGTCGGCGTCGAAGCCGATGGTCGTGACGCGGCGCATCGCCTACCGCCAGCGGGAGCTAGTAGCTGCCATCATGCTGCCAGCTCTTCCTCGTAGCGGCTCGACAGCTCCAGCCACTTTTCCTCCTGGCGGCCGAGCGTCGCGGTCATGTCGGCGCGTTCCTTCGAGAGCTTCGCTGCACGCGGCGCATCCTTCACGTAGAGCGCTGGATCGGCGAGTTCCGCCTCCAGCGCCTCGATGCGCTTGCGGGTGCGCTCGATCAGGCCTTCCGTCGCCTTGATCTCCTTGGCGAGCGGCTCGAGAGCGGCGCGGCGCTGCGCCGCCTCGCGACGCTTGTCGGCTTTTGACGCCTTGTCGGCTTCGCGCTTCTCCCGCCGGTCGGTCTGGCCGCCGGTGATCTGCGCGCGGTAGTCGGCGAGGTCGCCTTCGAAGGGCGCAACGGTGCCGTTCGCGACGATCCAAAGCCGGTCCACCGTCGCCTCGATGAGATACGGATCGTGCGCGATGATGACGACGGCGCCCTGGAACTCGTTGAGCGCGTCGATCAGCGCCCGACGCGAATCGATGTCGAGATGGTTGGTCGGCTCGTCGAGGATGAAGAGGTTCGGTCCGTCAAAGCTCGCCAGCCCCATCAGGAGTCGTGCCTTTTCGCCGCCCGACAGGTCGCGGGCGGGCGTCATCATCTTTTCCGTCGCAAGCCCCATCGCCGCGACGCGCGCACGCACCTTGGGCTCGGGCGCATCCGGCATGATGCGCCGCACGTGCTCGATGGCGTTTTCGTACGGCCTCAGATCGTCGAGCTGGTGCTGCGCGAACATCGAGATCTTCAGCCCCGGCGCGATCGTCATCGTGCCGTCGCCGATCGGCAGGCGGCCGGAGATGAGCTTGGCGAAGGTCGACTTGCCGTTGCCATTGGCGCCGAGCAGCGCGATGCGGTCGTCGGCATCGATGCGCAGCGACAAATTCCGCAGGATCGGCTTGGCATCGCCATAGCCCACCGTCCCGCGTTCGAGCGCGATGATCGGCGAGGCGACCGTCTTGACCGGATCGGGGAAGGTGAAGGGCCGCACGGTATCGTCGATCATCACCTCCATCGGCTTCAGCTTCTCCAGCGCCTTGATGCGTGACTGGGCCTGGCTCGCCTTGGATGCCTTGGCGCGGAAGCGGTCGACGAAGGATTGAAGGTGCTTGCGCCGCGCTTCGAGCTTCACGTTACTCTTTTCGGCCAGCTCCAGCTTTTCGGCGCGCTGGCGCTCGAACTGATCGTAGCCGCCGCGCCAGAAGGTCAGCTTGGTGCGCTCCAGATGCACGATCGAGGTGACGGCGCGGTTCAGGAGATCGCGGTCGTGGCTGACGAGAAGGACGGTGTGCGGATAGCGGGCGAGGTAGCCCTCCAGCCACATCGTGCCTTCGAGATCGAGATAGTTGGTCGGCTCGTCCAGCAGCAGAAGGTCGGGCTCGGAAAACAGCACCGAGGCGAGCGCGACGCGCATGCGCCAGCCGCCGGAGAACGATTTCGCGGGCCGCTTCTGCGCATCTTCGTCGAAACCGAGGCCGGCGAGGATTGTGGCAGCACGCGCTTCTGCCGAATGCGCGTCGATGTCCGCGAGCCGCATCTGGATTTCGGCGATCCTGTGCGGGTCGGTCGCCGTCTCCGCTTCCTGCATCAGCGAATGCCGCTCGGTGTCGGCGCGCAGCACGATGTCGATCAGCGGCTCGTCGGTGCCGGGCGCTTCCTGCGCCACCTGTCCGACGCGCGTGCCCTTGGGGATCGTTATCGTGCCCGTCTCAGTCGCAAGCTCCCCGGTGATCGCCTTGAACAGCGTCGTCTTGCCCGTCCCGTTGCGTCCCACCAGACCAGCCTTGGAGCCGGCAGGAAGCGTCAGCGACGCGTGGTCGATCAGAAGGCGGCCCGCAATGCGCAGCGAAATGTCGTCGAGGATGAGCATGACGCCTCTTTGGCCGACCACGGCTGCCAAGGCAAGGGAGCTTGCCTGTGCGCGGCTGTCTTCGTCGGCTTGCGAGCGATGGAGCAAAGGTCGATGGTGATGCGTTCAGCGGCGGCAGGGAGGCGTCGGTGACGGTTGGCGTGGTCTGGAATCCGACGGCCGGGGCAGGGCGCATGAGGCGTCGGTGGCCGCGCATCCGCAAGGCACTTGCAGCGCGCTTCCCCGACATAAGCTTCGCGGTGACGACCCATGCCGGCCACGCCCGCGAGCTTGCCGCCGATCTCGTCGATCAGGGCGCTGAGCTGATCATCGCAGTGGGCGGCGACGGCACATTGAGCGAGGTTGCCGACGGGCTGCTCTCGCGCGGAACGGCCTATGCCAGCATGGTGGGCCTCGCCACGGTCCCTCTCGGTACTGGCGCCGACTTCGCACGCGGCTTCGGTCTCGTGCGGTCACCGGAAGTCGTCGCAGACCGCATTGCCGGCGGCAAGCCCAAGGCGATCGATGCGGGCCGGATGGACTACGACATCGAAGACGCGCCACCCGGCCGGCATTTCATCAATGTCGCGAGCGTCGGCGTGTCGGCAGAAATCGCCGACAGCGTCGAGCGTTCGCGGCTGACCAGCCGCCTGCGCGGGCGACTGGCTTTCTACCTGCACACGGTCCGCCATCTGCTGAGCTGCCGCTTCCCGCGGCTTCGCGTGCGCGTCGATGGAGAGATCGTGTTCGACGGGCCGGCTGCGGCCGTCATTGTCGCAAACGGTCGCTGGTTCGGCGGCGGCATGATGATCGCGCCGAAAGCCGAGATCGACGACGGCCGCCTCGACATCTTCGTCATCAAGGGCCGCTCGCGGCTGGAACTGCTGAAGGCGCTCGGGCTCGTCTACTCCGGACGCCATGTCGGCCACCCCGCCTGCGCGATGTTCGCTGGCCGGCTCGTCAATATCGATGCGCCCGATGGCGATGTCGTCCGTGTCGAGCTCGATGGGGCGCTGGCGGCCGAGCTTCCGGTCCGCTTCGAGGTGCTCGACCGGCCGATCACCTTCCACGGCACCTGATCAGGCGTAGGCGCGGCCGGTCTCGGTGCGCTGGAAATAGATGAGGTCGAGCCCGAGCGACGGACCGCCCAGCATCGTCAGGATGGCATGGGCCTGGCCGCGGTGATGGGTCTGGTGGTTGAAGAAATGCGCCAGCGCCGGCGCCAGCTTCTGCGAGATCGTGCGCATGTCGGTTACCGTCAGATAGGTGAAGCGGCCGGCGACCGCCTGGTCGTCGAGTGCGCCGATCCAGTCGATGATGCGCCGGTCCTCGACCTGGCGCGCGTCGCGCAGGTCCGGCAGCCTGCTATGGAGGATCGTGTCGAGCTTCGCCGGCGCGTCGCCCTGTCCGGTGAAGCGCTTCATCCAGACGCGGTCGGCGACGAGCACGTGGTTGAGCGTGCCCATCATGGAGGAGAAGAAGGCGCCGGTCGGACGGTTGAGCTGCTCTTCCGAGAGCGCTTCGCACGCTTCGTATATCAATGCGTTGGCCCATTGATTGTAGGCCGCCATCATTGCGAAATGCTGCTGCATCGCCCAGACCTTGCACACTCGGTTTCGGGGGCAGCCATACAGCCCGGGAGGACAGCCGCCAATGCCAATACAGCTTTACGACCTCGTCGGCGCCGATCCGAAACGTCCCTTCAGCCCGCATTGCTGGAAGATCGCCTTTGCGCTCGCCCACAAGGGACTGCCGTTCGAGCGCGTGCCCACGCCGTTCACGGCTATTCCAGGGATTGAAAACGGGATGTCGAAGACGATCCCCGTTATACGCGACGGCGAGAGCGTGGTCCGCGACTCTTTTTCCATCGCGCTCTATCTGGAGCAGACCTATCCCGACCTGCCGTCGCTCTTCGGCGGGCCGGGCGGCGAGGCGATGGCGCGGTTTATCGAGCGCTGGTCGCTGACGACGATCCATCCGCAGATCGTTGGTGTCGCGCTCATTGACATTCACGACATGCTCGCGCCTGCCGATCAGGCATTCTTCCGCCAAAGCCGCGAGGCGCGCTTCGGACGCAGTCTCGAAGAGGTGGTGGCCAGGCGGGATCAGGCGCTGCCGGCATTCCGCGCCGCTTTCGAGCCACTGCGCTTGACGCTGGCCGTCCAGCCTTTCATTGGTGGCGAGCGGCCGCTCTTTGCCGACTACATTGTGGCTGGCGCGCTGCAGTGGCTGCGCGTGGTGAGTACAGTCCGCGTGCTGGAGGAAGGCGATCCGGTGGATGCCTGGTTCGACCGCATCCTCGACCTGCATCGCGGGCTCGGACGGTCCGTGCCTGCGGCTGCGTGATCGCCGGCAGCCCTTCACATGGGCCGGGCGGCGCTATATAGAGCCGCCAAATCCCCCACACCCAGACAGAACGAAGGACCTCCCATGGCGATCGAACGCACTTTCTCGATGATCAAGCCGGACGCGACCAAGCGCAACCTCACGGGCGCGATCACCAAGAAGCTCGAGGATGCCGGCCTGCGCGTCGTGGCCTCCAAGCGCGTGTGGATGAGCCGCCGCGAGGCCGAAGGCTTCTACGCCGTGCACAAGGAGCGCCCCTTCTTCGGCGAGCTCTGCGACACCATGACCTCCGGCCCGACCATCGTTCAGGTTCTCGAAGGCGAGAATGCAATCGCCCGCAATCGCGAGATCATGGGCGCGACGAACCCGGAGAACGCTGACGAGGGCACCATCCGCAAGGAATTCGCCCTGTCGATCGGCGAGAACTCGGTCCATGGTTCGGATGCGCCTGAAACGGCTGCGCAGGAAATCCGCTACTGGTTCGCCGACACCGAGATCGTTGGCTGATTCAATTCCTGCGCTTAGCTGCGCAAGACCTTGAACGCATGAGAAAAGCCTCGCTGAAGCGGGGCTTTTTTCGTTTCAACCGGCAAAGGCGATGACATTGGAATTCGGCGCCCGTTTGCGGGCGAGGTCGATGAACTTCTCCTCTTCGAGCGGACCCGCAAAGTGGAAGCCCTGGAAGCGATCGCAGCCGAGCGCGCGCAGATAGGCTTCCTGCCCCTTGCTCTCGACATGCTCGGCAACGGAAGTGAGGCCAAGGAAACGCGTCATCGACAGGATGGAGCGGACATAGGCCCGCCCGGTTTCGCCCGCCTCGATGTCTCGCACGAACGCGCCGTCGACCTTGATCTCGTCGAGCGGCAGGTGGCGCAGATGCGCTAGGCATGAGAAGCCCGATCCGAAATCGTCGAGCGCGATCCGCACGCCGAGATCCCGCACCCCGCGCATGGCGCGCCGCGCGCGCTCCATGTCAACGGCGATGGAGTTTTCGGTCACCTCAATGGTGAGGCGGTGCCCGTCGACATCGTGGTGGGCCAGCATCTCGCCGAGCCATGGCGCAAAGCATTCATGGGCGACGAAGCGTCCGTTCACGTTGACCGCGAGCGTCAGGTCACGCAGGGCCGGGTCGGCTTCCCAGCGCGCGAGCGTCTTCATGCCGAGGATCAGCATCGCTTCGTTGAACTCGCTGACGAGCCCGAAGCGCTCGGTAAGCGGCACGAAGCGATCGGGCAGCAGCAGGCCGAATTCCGGGTGTGTCCAGCGCGCCAAAGCCTCCGCGCCGATGAGCCGCCCCTCGTCGTCGAACTGCGGCTGGTAGTGGAACCGGATCTGCTCGGTGCCGATCGCCGATTTCAGGTCGTCGAACAGGCGGTGGCGCCATCTGTCCTGGTCGATCGCGTCGCGATCGAAGACGGCAACCGCGTCACGGCCGCTCGACTTGGCGCGATACATGGCAATGTCGGCGTGTTTCAGCACCTGCTCAGGCGTGTCGCCGTCCGGCCCGAAGACGACGACGCCGATGCTGGCCGATGAGCGATGCCGCAAGGGTCCGATCCTGTACTCTTCGCGCAGCGCAGACAGGACGCGGTCCGCCGTGACAATGGCTTTGCGGGTGGAGAGCGCAATGTCAGCGCCTGCGTTTTCGAGAAGCACCACGAACTCGTCGCCGCCGATGCGCGCCACCGTATCGCAGCCGCGCACGCAGGGGGTAAGGCGCTCGGCCACCTGCTTGAGGAATTCGTCGCCGACTTCATGGCCGTGGATGTCGTTGAGCGACTTGAAATTATCGAGGTCGATGAAGAGCAGCGCGCCATGGCCGCCGGTTTCGGCGCGCCGGTTGACGGCCTGGGTCAGGCGGTCGAGGAACTTGCGGCGGTTCGGCAGCCCGGTCAGTGCATCGAAAAAGGCGAGCTTCTCGATCGACTGCTCGTTCGCCTTCTTCTGCGAGATGTCGGCAAGATAGCCGTGCCAGAGCACGCCTTCCGGCACGATCTCAGGCATCGCAGTCACGCGCAGCCAACGGAACATGCCGTCGCTGCGCCGAGCCTTGAACTCGAGGTCCCAGCGCACGAGCCGCTCGCCCGAGAGGCGCAGTGTTTCGATGAAGTCGCGCCGGTCGTCCTCGTGGACGAGTTCCAGGAAGGCCATCTGGTCGGGAAGCGGGCCTTCCGCATCGAGCCCCGAGAGCTCGGCAAAGCCGCTGCTGGCGAAGGGGAGGCTATATTCGCCGCCCTTGTGGCGTACCATCTGAAAGAGCCCGCCCGGCACCTGGCTTGCCAGCTTGCGGAACTGCTCTTCGAGCTGCAGCCGGCGAACCGTGTTCGAGACCTCGCGAACGGAGCCTTCGTAATAGAGCGCCAGGCCCGTCTTGGGGTCGCGCACCATGCGGGCATTCTCGGAGACCCAGATCCGCTCGCGGGTCTTGTGGCGGTAGATTTCGGAAACGAAATCGGTCACGCGGCCGTCCTGCATCAGCAATTCGCGAAACTGACGGCGTCGTTTCGGATCGACATACCATTCGGTGCCGATGTCCTCGACCTTGGCCAGCATCTCGGCTTCGGTCGAATAGCCGTTGAGTTTCACCAGCGCAGGATTGGCACTCAGCTGCCGACCGTCGGGCGACGAGCGATAGATGCCTTCCGAAAGGTTGGCGATCAGATCGGCACCGTTACGCTCGCGCTCGAGCGCGTTCTCGTAGAGGCGGCGATAGCGGTAGGTGGCGACGCCGAGCGCCAGCGTTGCGGCAAAGCCGGCGGCGGCAAGCCATGCCTGGCTTTCCGCGATCGTCTGCAGTGCCGTATCCATCGCGCCCAATCCACCCCGCCAAGAACTCCGGCGAAGATTACCCAATCCCGCGCTGAAGAAAGCCTAACGCTAGGGCAGCGTTGCCGAGGTGGTTAAGCGGGCGTTACGACCAGCGCGCGGCGCTCTCGTCGTCAACGTCGCGCGCTTCCACCCAGCCGCCGGGCTTGCCGCCGACCGGATGCTCCCGCTTCCAGAACGGCGCGCGCGTCTTGAGGAAATCCATGACGAAGCTTGCAGCTTCGAACGCGGCCTGGCGGTGGCTGGACGCAGTCAACACGGCGACGATCTGGTCCCCCGGCCGCATGAGCCCGTGCCGATGGATGACGCGCAGCGCCGTCAGGGGCCAACGCTCGCATGCAAGGGCGGCGATGCGGCCGATCTCGGCCTCGGCCATACCGGGATAATGCTCGAGTTCGAGCGCCGCCAACCTCCCGCTCTCGTCGCGACAAAGCCCGGTGAAGGTGACGACCGCGCCTGCCTGCCCGTCTCCCGTCTGCAGCGCGGCGATCTCGGCGGCGAGGTCGAAATCCTCGGCCTGGATGCGCACATGCGGCCGGACTGCAGCCATGTCAGCCGCCCGTCATCGGCGGAAACAGCGCGATTTCGCGCGCGCTGGCGATGGGCTCGTGGTGCTTGACGTGCTCGTGGTTGATCGCGACGCGGATCGCGCTCGGATGCTGCAGCGCCTCGGCATATCCGTCGCCACGTGCGGCGAGGAAAGCGAGAAGATCGGAAACCGTGACGAGTTCGGCCGGCAGGTCGATGTCCTCTTCCGGAACGCCGATCCGTTCACGAACCCAGGCGAAATAGACGAGCTTCATCCTATTCCTCGATGACGTGCTTCAGCCCGGCGCGGAAATAGTCGTAGCCCGTATAGAGCGTGACGATCGCCGAGACCCAGAGAAGCGCAATGCCGATCTCCGTCACGCCCGGCAAGATCCGGTCGCCCGCCGGGCCGACCAGCAGAAAGCCGATCGACACCATTTGCATCGTCGTCTTCCACTTGGCGAGCTGCGTCACCGGGACGGAAACTTTCAGCGCCGCGAGATACTCACGCAGGCCCGAGACGAGGATTTCGCGGCACAGGATGATGATACCTGCCCAAAGCGACCAGCCGGCGATCTCGCCATGGGCGGCGAGAAGGAGAAGACAGGTGGCGACAAGAAGCTTGTCGGCGATCGGGTCGAGCATGCGCCCGATATTCGATGTCTGCTTCCAGATGCGTGCCAGATAGCCGTCGAGATAGTCGGTGACGCTTGCGAGCACGAAGATCGCGAGCGCTGTCCATCGCGCATAGTCGGCGTCGTTGAGCCGGCCTTCCAGGAAGAAGCAGAGCACGATGAGCGGCACCGCAACGATGCGCCCATAGGTCAGAAGGTTCGGGATATTGTAGGCGACACGCGACATCGCGACTTCCAGTTGCTGGTCTCGTTCTCAATGCAGCCGCCCGACCGCCCGGTCAACACCGGGCGGCTAGGCCAGAGCGTTCACCGTTCGTGAAAATGGGCGTAGATCGTCTTCGCCATGGCTTCGGAAATGCCGTCGACGGCCTGCAAATCCTCGAGGCCGGCGCGGCTGACCGCCTTGGCCGTGCCGAAATGGTGCAGGAGCGCGCGCTTGCGGCCAGGGCCGATGCCGGCGATTTCATCGAGCGGGTTCTTCACCATCTCCTTCTTGCGCCGTGCTCGATGCGAGCCGATGGCGAAGCGATGCGCCTCGTCGCGCAGGCGCTGGATGAAGTAGAGGACAGGGTCGCGCACAGGCAGCGAAAAAGGCTGCTTGCCGGGGATGAAGAAGCGTTCGCGTCCGGCGTCGCGGTCGACGCCCTTGGCGATGCCGATCGCCGAGACCGCGTCTGTCACGCCGAGCTTGGTCATGATCTCCATCGCCGCCGAAAGCTGGCCCTGTCCGCCGTCGATCAACACGAGGTCCGGCCATGTCGGCAGACCGCCGCTATCCTCCTCGTCATCACTTGCGACCTGCGCGCCGGGGATAGGACGCGAATCGGCGTGGTCCTTGACGAGCCGCGAGAAACGCCTTTCCAGCACCTCGCGCATCATGCCGAAATCGTCGCCGGGCGTGATGTCCTCGGAGCGGATGTTAAACTTGCGGTAATGGTTCTTGGCAAAGCCCTCGGGCCCCGCCACGATCATGCCGCCGACCGCATTGGTGCCCATGATGTGCGAGTTGTCGTAGACCTCGATGCGGCGCGGCACACGCGGCAGCCCGAAGGTTTCCGCGAGACCGGCAAGCAGCCTGCGCTGCGACGACGTCTCCGCCAGCCGCCTCCCGAGCGCCTCGCGCGCGTTCTGCAGCGCGTGGTCGGTCAGGTCCTTCTTGGCCCCGCGCGCCGGTACGTTGACCACGACCTTTCGGCCCGCGCGCGCCGACAGCGCCTCGGCTAGGAGCGACTGCTCCTCCACCTCGTGCGAGAGCAGGATCAGCCGCGGCGTCGGCTTGTCATCGTAGAACTGGGCGAGGAAGGCGCCGAGCACTTCCGCTGCCTCCAGCGACGGATCTGCTTTTGGGAAGTAGGCCCGGTTGCCCCAGTTCTGGCCGGTGCGGAAGAAGAACACCTCGATGCAGTTCTGCCCGCCTTCCTGGTGGATGGCGAAGACGTCGGCTTCCTCCACGCCTTGCGGGTTGATGCCCTGGTGGCTCTGGACATGGCTGAGCGCGGCGAGACGGTCGCGATAGATGGCGGCGCGCTCGAAGTCGAGATCGGCGGACGCCTCCTGCATGGCGCCGGCAATGTCCGCCTTGATCCGATCCGACCGGCCCGACAGGAAGGCCTTCGCCTCGGAGACGAGCTCGGCATAGTCGTCGTTCGAGATCTCGTTGGTGCATGGACCGGAGCAGCGCTTGATCTGGTAGAGCAGGCACGGCCGCGTGCGCGTCTCGAACATCGAATCGGTGCAGGTTCGCAAAAGGAACGCGCGCTGCAGCGAGTTGATCGTGCGGCCGACGGCGCCGGCGGAGGCAAACGGCCCGAAATAGTCACCCTTGCGGCTTCTGGCGCCGCGATGCTTGAAGATGCCGGGCGCGCGGTGGTCGCCGGACAAGAGGATGTAGGGGAACGACTTGTCGTCCCGCATCAGCACGTTGAAGCGCGGCCGCAACCTCTTGATGAGGTTGGCTTCCAGAAGCAGCGCCTCGGTCTCGGTACGGGTAACGACGAACTCCATCGCCGCCGTCTCCCGGATCATCCGGCCGATGCGATTGGTGTGGCCGCGACCTTGCGCATAGTTGGTCACGCGCTTCTTGAGGCTGCGCGCCTTGCCGACATAAAGCACGTCGCCAGCTGCATTCGCCATGCGATAGACGCCGGGCGCGTTGGGCAGGCGCTTGACGAGGGTCTGGATCAGGTCGGTGCCGGTCTTGCCTGCGGCATCCCCGCCGCTGCCGTGCCAGTCGATCTCGGGAAGGGGCCCCGCAGGCACGAAATCCTCGTCGTCGCCGGTCTCCTCGTCTTCGTCCAGCGGAGCATCGTCGATAAGGCCGGCCAAATCGTCGGCCGCGCGCTCTGCGCGCTTCCTGTCACCGACCGTGCCGGCAGGCGGCTTGCCGCTCATTCCGCAATCCCCGTAACGTCGGGCGTCTCCCATGCGAGATGCTGCCCGCCATCGAGCGCGATCATCTGACCCGTCAGCGATCTCGCCTCCATCATCCAGCGAATGGTCGCGCCGAATTCGGCGAGATCGGGGCCGCGCTTGAGGAGAATCGCCTCGACCTGGCCGGCGAAATCTTCATCCTGCTGGCGCGTGTTCGCAAGCGTCGGGCCCGGACCGATCGCGTTGACCCGCACACGCGGTGCCAGCGACTGCGCCAGCGTGCGCGTAGCCGTCCAAAGGGCCGACTTCGACAGCGTGTAGGAGAAGAAGCGCGGGTTGAGGCGCCAGACGCGCTGGTCGATCATATTGACGACGAGCCCTTCGCCGCCCTCCGGCAGGCCTTCTGCGAGCTTGCGCGCCAGCATGGCGGGCGCCTTGAGGTGCACGGCGAAGTGCCGATCCCAGACGTCCCACTCGAAATCGAAGGCGCTGTCGTCCTCGAAGACGGAGGCATTGTTGACGAGCACCTCGATCGGCCTGCCGAGTGCGTCGGATGCATCGGTCACGAGTCGCGACACAGCCTCCGGATCAGCGAGGTCGCAGCCGACGGCGACGGTCCTGGCGCCATTGGCGTTGAGCACGGCAACGAGGTCGTCCGCTTCCTTCGAAGAGGAGTTGTAGTGGACCGCGACCGCGTGTCCGTGTGCGACCATGTCTTCCACGATCGCCTTGCCCACGCGTTTCGCGCCGCCCGTAATCAGGATGGCCCTGGTCTTCGACATGCCGCGTCCGCCTTAGAAGAAAGATGCCATATAGGCGACGAAGCCGGCGAGCAGAACCGCTCCGGCGAGTTTGCCCGCCTGCAGCCGAGCAAAGGATAGGGCCGCCAGCGCGACTGCGGCTGCGAGCATCACCCAGATGTCGATCGAGGCAATGCGCGGGTCGACCGGCACCGGCACGATCATTGCCGTGATGCCCATGATGCCGAGAATGTTGAAGATGTTCGAGCCGACGACGTTGCCCAGCGCGATCTCGCCGCGCTTGCGCAGCGCCGCCATGAACGTCGTGGCCAGTTCCGGCAGCGAGGTGCCGATGGCGACGATCGTCAGGCCGATGACCGCGTCCGAGATGCCGAATGTCGCCGCGATCGTGGATGCGCCCCAGACTACCATCTGCGCTGCAACCGGCAGTCCGATCAGGCCGCCGATAAGGTAGGCCGCAATTTTCCCCTTGCCATGCGCTGCAGGAAGCTCCTCCGCATCGTCCTGACCCTGGCCCGCCATCGCGCTCCTGACCTGCCATCCGATAAACGCCAGCAGGGCTGCAAACAGCAGCATGCCCTCAAGCCGCGTGATCGTTCCGCCGAGCGCCACCGCGATCATCGCGCCCGTCGCGATCAGCATCACGATCATGTTGCGGCGAATGCCGAACATGTTGGTCAGGACCGGCGAGATGAGCGCGGGAAGGCCAAGGATCAGGAGGATGTTGGCGATGTTGGAGCCGACGATGTTGCCAACCGCAATGCCTGGTGCGCCGCCGAGCGCCGCCTGGACCGAGACGAAGAGCTCCGGTGCCGACGTGCCGAAAGCGACCACGGTGAGACCGATGATCAGCGGCGAAATGCCGATCGATTCGGCCATTCCGGTGGCGCCCTTGACCAGAAGGTCGCCCGCGAAGACGAGAAGAACCATGCCCGCGAGTAGCGCGGCGGTGGCAAGCAGCATGTTGGCTCCGGAAGCAAAAGGATGTCGGTCGCTGCCATATAGGGCTGCACGCTCAAGACACAAACACCGGCAGTCGGTGTTGCCGATCCGCAACGTCACGGTTCAGCCGCAATCCGGTCGGGAAATCTTCATTTTTATGGTGCTCTTCAGCCGCATTCCGACAGCAGTGTCGGAACCGTAGACGCCCGAGATCGTTCGCTCCCACAGCGATTCCGGGCGTCGATTTTGGTCGGAAGCGTAATGAGTTCCGTTTCCTATGGCTCAGGAGTAATAAGAATGAAGGCCACCCACACTCTCGCTCTCGCCGCTGGCGTTGCGATCCTTGCGGCTCTCCCCGTCCGCGCAGCCGACGTCGTCTTCCAGGAGCCCCCGGCTCCGGCAGCTCCGATGGCTCTGGCTCCTGTCAACACCTGGTCCGGCCCGTATGCCGGTGTGTCGCTGAACTACGGCTTCCGGAGCGAAGTCGAAGGCGATATCGATAGTGTCCCCGCTTCGGTTGATACCGACGGCTTCGGCGGTTCGGCATTCGGCGGCTGGAACTGGCAAAACGGCGCGTTCGTCTACGGCCTTGAAGCCGACATCGGCGCGTACGGCGCTCGCGGCTCGAATGATGACATCTCGGCTCGCACAACTGTCGACGGCTCGGTTCGTGGCCGCGTCGGTGTTGCAGTGACCGATGACGTTCTCGTCTACGGTACGGCCGGTGGCGCTGCCGCCCGTCAGCGCGTCGAGGTTGCCGGGAACCGCGATACCGACGTCGTGCTCGGCTACACCGCTGGCGTTGGCGTCGACGCGCGCCTGACCGATCAGGTCTTCGGCCGCGTTGAGTATCGTCACACCCGCTACGAAAGCGGCGACTTCGACTTTGGCGCTGCGGGCGTTGGCTCGTTCGACAACACCGAGAACCGCGTCAGCGTTGGTCTCGGCGTCAAGTTCTGATCCGAACGATCATCGAATCGAAAAGGCCGGGCGTCTCGCCCGGCCGTTTTGTTTGCGCTCACGCCTTCGGCAATTCCTTCGTCAGTTCCGGGAAGCGTTCGTCGAAACGCTTGGCCCAGCGCAGCAGCTTCGCGCGACCGCGCTCCCACTGACCGCCGAACCGGATGCCGGCATAGGCGAGCGCCGCGCGCAGCGCGATCTGTCCGCCGGTCGGGTACTTCGTCAGTTTCGGCGGGCTGTCGTTCAGGAAATCGAGCGTGCGGATGGCCTTCGACCATTGCCGTTCCAGCCATGGCAGGTGGACCTTCTCCTCCGGCCGGAAACGTCGCTCGTAGACATGGGCAAGCAGCGCGTCGCACAGCCCGTCCGCCAGCGCCTCCAGCCGCTCCGCCTCCAGCCGCTTGGCCCCGGCGCGTGGATAGAGCTTGCCGCCGCTCTCGCGGTTGATGTGATGCATGATCGCACGACTGTCGAAGATCACCTCACCGTCGTCCGTCACCAGCGTCGGGATCTTGCCGAGCGGATTCTTCGATAGGAGTTCGGCCGGTTCGCTCGCGGTATCGGTCATCACCTTCTCAATCGTGAAGCCCGCATAGAGCGCCGCCATGCGCACCTTGGCGCTGTAGGGCGAGGCTGAGGCGGTGAAAAGCTTGGCCATGTCGGGGAAACCTCCGGGATGTTTTTCTCACGCTAGGACGCGTTCAGGCTTGCAGCAACAACAGCTTGCGGCTGTCCGCTAGCTTTGTCGGCTCAGGGAAGTGGCATCGTTTGCAGATCTGCGCGGCAGGCGCGGCGATCGACTTCGGGGCAGGATCGCCAGCCGAAATCCTGGCCGAGGCAGAGGCGCACTTCCATGATGTGACCCTCCGCGCATGTCACCGCCACGGCGTCGGATGGCAGTCCCTGATTGGCATCGATGAAGGATGCCTCGATCGCATCGGGATCGGCTTCGCCATTCCAGACCATATCGCCAGTGGAAGGGATGCTGATTCGCTCGAACGCATCCCGCGTCGTCTCAAGATAGGCACGCTGGTCGAGGCCTGTGCAGGAGCCATGCTTGCGCCATTGGTGTCCGATCAGCCCGATGGACGGCATGATGTCGAGATACTGGCGCGCGAGATCGGCCGGTACGAATCGATCGGCCTCGTCGAGTGGGCAGAACTCCGGCCAGCCGCTTTCGTTCTGCGGCCACAAGCCGTGCACGACGAACTCTCGCGCGGGTTCGGCCTCGCATTGCTGGCGGTTGGCGTCCAGCCCTTCGACGGCGCAGTAGCTCGGCGACCAGGACAGCGCGAGGACGTAGAAGTCGAACGCTGCGCTCGGCGCAGTCGGCGTCGCGTCGCTGCAGCCCGCCAGCAGGCCTGCCAGAGCTATCGGAAGAGCAAGACGACCGCGAATCAGCGCAGCACGCGGCAATGACCGCCATAGACGAGCCAGCGGTCGAAGCCGGACACGCAGAACTCGACGTTCGAGCCGCGGCCGGCAAAGCCCATCGGGGTCTCGATAAGGTACCAGACGTCGCGGGTGTAGCCCTGATACCCGTCGGTGAGAGCCACAGTCGCCTTGCAATACTGTCGTTCGATCGGGCTGCGCTCGTGCTGCGGCTCGTAGCGGTTCGACTGGATACCGTAGAAATCGGCGATCGCCACCTGGGGCAGGTTCGGCACGTTCGTCACCTGGTGCCGGAAGCGGTCGGTGATGGTACCGAGCACCTTGCCATTGCCACAGATGCCGGGGTCGGACGGATAGACGCCGACGATCATGTCCGCCGCCTGCGCCGGCAGCCCCGCGGAAACGAGGCCAGCTGCCATTGCCAGAATGCCGAGAATCCGCCGCATCGAACCACCTATGCCGTTTGCGCGCACTGTGTTGGAGAGGTCCCTCCGGGTCAAGCTCAAAGCCGCTCCGGCGTCAGCCTCGCCACGTCGAATGTGGCGCCCGTGCCATCGGCCATGCGGTCGCGCAGCACCGGCAGCAGGGCGGCGAGTTCGGCTTCGAGCGGGTAGGGCGGGTTGACCACGACCATGCCGCAGCCATCGAGCGGCCCTCCATCGACATGGGCGCGGATGAAAAAGGTGACATCCACGATCTTCGGGATCGCAGCCTCGACCAAACGGTCGCGGAAGCGTGCGTGGGCGCGAGCGTCCTTGATCGGATACCAGAGCGCATAGACGCCTCCCGGCCAGCGCTGATGCGCTTTCTTCAAGCCGTCCGCGAGTCGCTCGAACTCGCCCTCCTTTTCGAAGGGCGGATCGACGAGCACCAGCCCGCGCTTCTCCTTCGGCGGCAGATGCGCGCCGAGCGCGAGCCACCCGTCGAGCTCGATCACCCGCGTCTGGAAGTCGCCTTCGAAGCGCTTGCGCAGAGTGTCGGCATCGACCGGGTGAAGCTCGATCGCCGTTAGCCGGTCCTGCGGTCGGAGAAGCGCGCGTACCAGCGCAGGCGATCCCGGATAGTACTGGATGCCGTCGCCATCGTTAACGCGACGCACGGCGTCCAGCCATGGCGCGGCAAGCGCTGCGGCGTCTCCGGCCAGGGCCGGTGAGACGATTCGGCCGACGCCGCCCGTCCACTCTCCCGTCCGCTGCGCCTCGTCCGACGTCAGATCGTAGAAGCCCGGCCCCGCATGGGTGTCGATCACGCGAAACGCTGCCGGCTTCTGCTTCAGGTACTCGACGATCCGCGCGACGATGATGTGCTTGAAGACGTCGGCGAAATTCCCGGCATGGAAAGCGTGGCGATAGTTCATGGAGCATCCATGACGTTCGGCTTATCCATGTTCAAGCCGCACGTGTCGTTACCCCCACCCTGTATCCCTCCCCACAAGGGGGAGGGAGGTCGCAGGCGTAGTGATCGGTCTGGCTGCTGCGGCTCTGAGGTAGCCCCCGGCGTGGATGCCTCCCTCCCCCTTCTGGGGAGGGGTGCGGGGTGGGGGCTTGCAGCCGCAACGGCGACCTCTTGGCACAGGCCCGCTCCATCGGGTGGCAACTACACGCAGGCGCCCCAATCGGCTACAAAGACGTCCATGAACGTCGCTCCGAACATCCGCATCGGCCATTCTGCCTGCCCGCACGATTGCCCGTCCACCTGCGCGCTCGACGTCGAGATCATCGACGGCCGGCGCATCGGCAGGCTGCATGGCGCAAAGGAGAATTCCTACACGGCCGGCGTGATCTGCGCGAAGGTCGCGCGCTATGCCGAGCGTATCCACCATCCAGACAGGCTCCTGAAGCCGATGGTGCGCGGCGGCGCCAAGGGCGAGGGCGTCTGGAAGGAAGCGAGCTGGGAGGCCGCCCTCGACCTCATCGCCGAGAAGTTCATCAAGGCCGAAGCCGAGCATGGCTCCGAGGCCGTCTGGCCCTATTACTATGCCGGCACGATGGGCCTCGTTCAGCGCGATTCGATCGAGCGCCTGCGTCACGCCAAGAAATATTCCGGCTTCTTCTCGTCGATCTGCACCAACCTCGCCTGGACAGGCTACGTCATGGGCACCGGCCGTTTGGCCGGGCCGGACCCGCGCGAGATGGCGAAGGCGGACTGCGTCGTCATCTGGGGCACCAATGCGGTGGCCACGCAGGTCAACGTGATGACCCACGCGATCCGCGCGCGCAAGGAACGCGGCGCGAAGATCGTCGTCATCGACATCTACGACAATGCCACCATGAAGCAGGCCGATATCGGTCTGGTGCTCAGGCCCGGCACCGACGGCGCGCTCGCCTGCGCGGTGATGCACGTGCTGTTCCGCGACGGGCTTGCGGATCGCGCCTATCTCGAAAAGTACACGGACGATCCGAAAGGCCTGGAGGCGCACCTTGCCACCCGGACGCCCGAATGGGCTTCGGCAATCACGGGCTTGACCGTCGCCGAGATCGAGGCTTTCGCTCGGCTTGTCGGCACCACGAAGCGCACCTTCTTCCGCCTCGGCTACGGCTTCGCCCGCCAGCGCAACGGCGCGGTGAACATGCATGCGGCCGCCTCGATCGCAGCCGTCACCGGCGCCTGGCAGTACGAAGGCGGCGGCGCGTTCCACAACAACGGCGCGATCTACAAGCTCGACAAGGGCCTGCTCGAAGGCTCGAAACTGATGGACCCGCGCATCCGCCACCTCGATCAGTCGCAGATCGGCCGCGTGCTGACGGGCGACGCCGAGGCCTTGCGCGGAGGACCGCCTGTCACCGCGATGCTGGTGCAGAATACCAACCCCGCCAATGTCTGCCCTGAACAGCGGCTCGTCGTCGAAGGCATGCGCCGCGATGACTTCTTTATGGCCGTGCATGAGCATTTCATGACGGATACGGCAAAGCTCGCCGATGTCGTCCTGCCGGCCACCATGTTCCTGGAGCATGACGACATCTACAAGGGCGGCGGGCACCAGTTCATCGTGCTCGGTCCCAAGCAGATCGAGCCGCCGGAAGGCCCACGAACCAATCTCTACGTCATCGAAGAGCTGGCCAAGCGCCTCGGCGTCGCCGACCGTCCCGGCTTCGGCATGGACGAGCGCGCGCATATCGACCACATGCTCGCCCGTGACGATCTCGGCAGCTTCGACACGCTGAAGGATGTGCGCTGGAGCGAGCATCAGCCGGATTTCGAGACCGCGCACTATCTGAACGGCTTCGGCCATCCCGACGGCAAGTTCCGCTTCCGCCCACAATGGGAAGGCGGGATCGCGCCCAACAAGCCGCCGCGTTCCGTAGGCATGCTCGGCCCGTGGCAGGCGCTGCCGGAATTCCCGGACCATGTCGACCTGATCGAGACGGCCGACGAGGCCCATCCGTTCCGCCTCGCCACCTCGCCGGCGCGCTCCTTCCTCAATTCGACCTTCGCCGAGACGCCGAGTTCGGCCGGCCGCGAAAGGCGGCCCGAGCTGATGATCCATCCCGATGACGCGGCTGCACAAGGCATTGCCGAAGGCGACCGCGTCGAGATCGGCAATGGGCGCGGCGAAATCGTACTCCACGCGAAGCTCGCGTCCGGCCAGAAGCGCGGCGTCGTCATCGCGGAGGGCATTTGGCCCAACTCGGCCCATGAGCGCGGCGAGGGGATCAACGTGCTCACCGGTGCCGACGCCGCAGCCCCGTATGGCGGCGCCGCGTTCCACGACAACCGCGTCTGGCTGCGGCGGGCGGACTGATCGGGAGGCTGCACATGGAGCCGGTCGAAGGCGGATGCCTCTGCGGCGCGGTGCGGATCGCCGCCACCGGCAGCCCTCTCAGGGTCGGCGTGTGCCACTGCTTGGACTGCCGCAAGCACCACGGCGCGCTCTTCCACGCATCCGCGATCTTCCCGGCGGAGGCCGTCAGCGTCGTAGGCGAAACGCAAGATTATTTCGGCCGAAATTTCTGCCCGACCTGCGGCTCATCGGTCTTCTCGCGATCGGGCGAGGAGATCGAAGTCCATCTCGGTACCCTGGACGCGCCCGACCGCTTCAAGCCCACCTACGAACTCTGGACCATCCGCCGCGAAAGCTGGCTCCCACCCTTTCCGGTCGCCGAGCGTTTCGAGCGTGATCGCGAGGATTAAGGCGTGAACCGCGCCAGGCCTTCGAAGTCTGTAGCTTCTGGGAGCTTCTCCAACGCCGGGGACACGAGCATCTCCCGCTCGCCTTCGGCGAGGTCGGCGAACACCGCGCGACCGTTCTCCATCCGCGCGCGGCCCTCGGCGACGAGGCGCAGCGCGTGCGGGTAGAGCCGGTGCTCGGCGCGCAGGACGCGGCGGGCAAGCGTATCGGCATCGTCGCCCGGCATCACCGGCACGACCGCCTGTGCGATCACCGGCCCGCCATCCATCTCGGCCGTCACGAAATGTACCGAGCAGCCGTGCACGCGCATGCCGGCATCGATGGCGCGCTGGTGCGTGTCCAGACCCTTGAACAGCGGCAGAATGGAGGGGTGGATGTTGATCATCCTGCCAGCCCAGCGATCGGCAAAATTCTTGCCGATCAGGCGCATGTAGCCGGCCATGACGACCAGTTCGCCGCCCAGCTCGGCAATGGCGGCATCGGTTGCCGCATCGAGCGCCTCGCGACCCTGATGGTCTGTCTTGGTCACTGCGCGGGTGGCCAGGCCCTGCTGGCGAGCTGCTTCCAAGCCAGGCGCCTCGGCCAGGTTGGAAATCACGCCGACGATCTCAGCCGGGAAGGCGGGTTCTTTCGCCGCCTCGGTCAGCGCGGCAAGGTTGGAGCCGCGTCCGGAAATCAGCGCAACGACGCGCTTGCGTGGCCGGATCATAGGGCGATGTGCCCGCGATAGACGACGCCGCTTTCGCGGCGCGGCACGATGCGGCCGAGCGCGAAGACGGTTTCCCCGTGCTCCTTAAGGACGGCTGCGACCTGGGCGGCCTGGCCGGCCGCGACGACCGCGATCATGCCGACGCCGCAATTGAAGACGCGCATCATCTCGGCGTCCGCCACGCCGCCCGTCCTTGCGAGCCAGGAGAAGACCGGCGGGACGTCGATCGCGTCGAGGTCGAGTTCGGCGGCATAGGCCTCAGGCAGAACCCGGGGAATGTTTTCGGGGAAGCCACCACCGGTGATGTGCGCCAGCGCCTTGATGCCGTGCGTGGCGCGGATGGCGGCCAGCAGCGGCTTCACATAGATGCGCGTCGGGGCCAGCAAGGCTTCGGCGAGGCTCGTCGTGGCGTCGAATGGGGCAGGGGCCGCAAGGTCGGCGCCGACGCGCTCGACGATCTTGCGCACGAGCGAGTAGCCGTTGGAGTGAACGCCGGAAGAAGCGAGCCCGAGAATGACGTCGCCATCGACGATGTCGCCTGTCGGGAGCAATTGGCCGCGCTCGGCCGCGCCGACGGCAAAGCCGGCCAGGTCGTAGTCGCCTTCGCGATAGAGGCCCGGCATCTCTGCCGTCTCGCCGCCGATCAGCGCGCAGCCTGCCTGCCGGCAGCCCTCGGCGATGCCGGCGACGATCGTCGCGCCCTGTTCGGGGTCGAGCTTGCCGGTCGCGTAGTAGTCAAGGAAAAGCAGGGGCTCAGCGCCCTGGACCACGAGGTCGTTGACGCACATGGCCACGAGGTCGATGCCGATCGTCTCGTGCCGTTCTGTGTCGATCGCGAGCTTCAGCTTGGTCCCGACACCGTCATTGGCCGCGACGAGAATGGGGTCGGAAAAGCCAGCGGCCTTGAGGTCGAACAGGCCGCCGAAGCCGCCGATCTCGCCGTCGGCCCCGCTGCGAAGCGTCGAGCGCACATGCGGCTTGATCAGCTGGACCATGCGGTTGCCCGCGTCGATGTCGACGCCTGCCTGCGCGTAGGTGAGGCCGTTGGTCTGGTCGCTCATGACTGCCCTCTCTGTCTCGGCGGCTCTTGGCATGCCGTCGCTTTGGCCGCAAGGTCCGCAAGCCTTGGATATCGCCCTTGACCGGCCGTTGCGCAGACGCCTATCTCGGCCTTTTCGCGCTCACGCAGGAGCACTTCATGGAGCCGTCCGAGCATCTTGCCGAGCCGCGTGCAGCGAGCGGGGCCGCCTTTCGCCGTCAGCTGGCGTTCTGGATCGGCGTCGCAGTCGTCTTCGTTGTCTTCCTGCTGATGTTCCGGTCGATCCTGCTGCCATTCGTGGCGGGCATGATCCTCGCCTACTTCCTCGATCCGATCGCCGATCGCCTGGAGCGGCTCGGCCTGTCGCGCACCGTGGCGACGACGGTCATCGTCATCGGCTTCGTGCTGGTTTTCGTGCTGGCCCTGATGCTGTTCATCCCGGTGCTGGCGGCCCAGCTCTTCGATTTCATCGAGCGCATTCCCGGCTACGTCACGCGACTTCAGGAGCTTATAGCGAGCATCGACCCCGGCTGGCTGCGCGAGAATGTGGGCTTCGACCCCGCCTCGATCCGCGAGAACCTCGGTGGGCTCGTCTCGCAGGGTGCGAGCTTCCTGACGGGGCTCTTCACCGGCATCTGGAATTCCGGCCGGACGCTCATCGACCTCGCCGGCCTCTTCGTCGTGACGCCTGTCGTCGCCTTCTACATGCTGCTCGACTGGGACCGTATGGTCGCCAAGGTCGATTCCTGGGTGCCGCGCGATCACGTCCACACGGTTCGCAGGCTGGCTTTGGAGATCGATCGATCGGTCGCGGGTTTCGTGCGCGGGCAGGGCACGCTCTGCCTCATACTCGGCACTTTCTACGCTGTCGCGCTCACATTGGTGGGCCTGAATTTCGGCCTGCTGATCGGTCTCTTCGCGGGGCTGATCTCGTTCATCCCCTATGTCGGCTCCCTGGTTGGGCTCGTGCTGTCCGTCGGGGTCGCGCTCGTCCAGTTTTGGCCCGACTGGCCGTGGATCGTCGCCGTCATCGTCATCTTCCAGGCCGGCCAGTTCGTCGAAGGCAATATCCTGCAGCCGAAGCTTGTCGGCCGCAGCGTGGGGCTTCACCCTGTCTGGCTCATGTTTGCGCTCTTCGCTTTCGGCGCGCTGTTCGGCTTCGTCGGGCTGCTGATCGCGGTCCCGGCGGCTGCGGCTGTCGGCGTGCTCGTACGCTTCGCCATCGAGCGCTACCTGGAATCGCCGATGTATCGCGGTACCCGGTCCCTGCCGGCAAATCCGGATATCGGGGACCTTCCGTGACGGATCGCCGACCGGTTGCCCGACAGCTCCCGCTTGCCCTCGATCATGCGCCGGCATCGGCGCGGGAGGACATCGTCTGGGGCGAGGCCAACAAGGCGGCGCTCGCCATGATCGATCGCTGGCCGAACTGGTCGTCGCCGGTGCTCGTGATCGCCGGGCCTCCGGGAAGCGGCAAGTCGCATCTGGCGCGCGCTTGGGCCGAGATCGCCGGAGCGGCGCAGCTGGCAGCAACCGATCTGTCTGGCGATGCCGCGAGAAAGGCCGCGGGCCGGCCGCTCTATGTCGACGACGCGGACGCGCCAGCACTCGACGAGAACGGCCTCTTTCATCTCATCAACGCCGCCCGCGAAGCCGGCAGCTCGATCCTGCTCACCGCGCGACGCTTCCCCGCCGCATGGCCCGTCCGCCTGCCGGATCTCGCATCGCGTTTGAAGGCGGCGGCGCTCGTGGAAATCGAGGAGCCCGACGACGCGCTACTCGCGGCCGTTATCTACAAGCTCTTCGCCGACCGTCAGGTCGAGGTCGAGCCGCATGTCGTGCAGTTCCTGGTGCGCCGCATCGAACGGTCGGTGGCAACCGCCGCCGCCGTGGTTGAGCGGCTCGACCGTGCAGCGCTCGAGGAAAAGGCGCGCATCAGCCGGTCTCTGGCTGCGCGCATCGTAAGCTCGCTGGATGCGGGCCAGCGCGAACTCGATATCTGACGGTCCGGCCTGACATCCGGCGTTAACCGAAAAGCCGCCAAATCGCCTTTTTCGCACCCAACTTCCGACGCCGGGCCTACCGAAAACTCTCTCCGTTCAGTGGGGACTGAGAGATGACCAAGAAGAATTTCGAGACCGAACTCGCCTTCCTCCTCTTCGGAGGATTCTTCGTCGCGGCACTTCTGGTCATCGAGACCGACAAGCTTCAGCTTCTGGCCGCCCTGCGCGCGGTCATTGCGGGCTGATGAAGGCGTTGCACCCGGGCTGGCCGGGTGCTGCCGATTTCAGGCGGTCACGCTGCCGCGCCTGATCGCTGCCCTGGCCGGTGTGAATACGACGACCGCAAACACGATGACGGATGCGAAGGCCGTGAGCGACGAGACCGCCAGAAGCGGCTCGACGCCGGGATTGCCGAGATAGAGCGCGTAGAGCGACGGCGACATGACGGCGACCGACACGACGTAGACCCAGAAATGAATGGTCGCGAGGCGGCTCTCCGCCTTGGCGGGGTTCAGCGCGTAATAGGCGCCGAACAGCGCGCTCGTAACCCAGCCGAGCAGGTTCGTGTGCGCATGGGCGCCGATCACGTTGTGCTCGCCCGAGATCGACATCTGCAGACCCATTGCGATGCCGAACAGAAAGAAAAGTACTGCTGCCTTGAAGAAATAGTCCGCTACCCGAGGCATGATCCCCTCCAGAATCTCAACCTGCGATAAGCGAAGCATACGCCCGATTGCAGCCGCTGGCGAGAGGTCGAACGGAAGGGATCTGGCGATCCCGGCAGGACTCGAACCTGCGACCATCGGCTTAGAAGG